>PVMS01180804.1_pt1 | contig 27293 bp, 23 predicted proteins | sample 1853461 | NCBI WGS metagenome assembly PVMS01 (sample SAMN08582032, study PRJNA380276) | Marine sediment metagenome, whole genome shotgun sequencing project. | isolation source: ocean sediment barecode stripped | collected 2017
ATCGACAGCAGCGACCTTATCATTACAGGGCGGTTCGTAGGTCGCCAGGGAATCGTCCTGGGGTAATTTAGGGGCTTTACCGCTCTTTATGAGTGCTACGGCCTCCACGATGGCATCGATACCCATGCCAAAAAGCTTATTGAAGTAAAGGGAACCGGTGGTATCAGCAGGAAGAATCTCCACTTCCTTTTGCAACAGGATGGGGCCGGTATCAATCCCCTTATCCACCCACAGGATGGTCAATCCGGTACGCGTATCACCCTGGATGACCGCCCAGTTGATACCGCTGGCGCCGCGATGCCTGGGCAGCAAAGAGGGGTGATAACAGATGGTGCCAATAGGGGGGATGTCCAGCAGGGTTTCAGGGATGATATCGGTAACAAAGGCCAGGAGGACCAGTTCCGGACGTAAATCCAGATAGGCCCTGCGGACCTCGTCATCTTTCATTTTGTCAGGACGGAAAAGGGCCACATCAGAACGCTCGGCTGTCGCCGCCATAGCCTCACCCCTTTTGTCCTTCGGGCAAAAAACCCCGACGATGTCTTCACCCTGCCGGACAAGGGTGTCCAGTACTTTCTCGCCAAACGGACCCTGTCCGACTAAGATAATACGCATGACAAATACCTCACATATCCGTACTGCAAGACAGGATGGTTAATCGCTATTTATCAAAAACTTCTTTTGGCAAATTCGAAATCCGAAACAAATCCTAAATTCAAAATCTCCAATGTTCAAAACTACAGCCGCAGATTACACGATCACTGTCATAATCCGGTTTGGATCATTAAAAATTTTGGTCATTCGTATTTGTTTCGAATTTCGGTATTCGAATTTCGAATTTTTTGGTTGCCCACCAATGAGGCCTTCTTTTCAAGACCTGATCTATTTATTAAACACCACCAGGCAACAGTTAGGATTTAGCCTCAGCGGCACGAATTTCTTCCATGGTCCGCAGAATCTGCAGCGCATTCTCATACACCGGCGTGTCCACCATTTTACCTTTATAGGTCACGGCAGCCGCGCCCTTGGCGATACCTTCTTCTTCGAAAACCTGCTTGATACCTTCGGCCCACTCAACATCTTCGGCCGACGGGGTGTAAATCTCGTGGGATGGTCCGATCTGGCCGGGATGGATCAGCATTCTGCCTTCGTAACCCATCTGTCGTCCTTCCTGGGTGCTTCGCTTATAACCTTCTTCATCCTGGAAAGCCACATAGGGGCAGTCAATTGCCACACATCCTGCCGCCCTGGCAGCAACGGCGGTATGGAACCGGGCGTAAAGCTGCTCCTGTCCTTCAGAAGTGAGGGTGACGCGCATATCTTTGGTGAAGTCCACCGCGCCGAAAATAAGCGAATTGACCCGCGGACTGGCGCAGGCGGCCGGATAGGCGTTCATCACGCCTTTGGCGGTCTCAATGAGCAGTTGGATCGCCACACTGCCGACTTCCATGCCCCTTCTTTGCTCCAGCTCTTCCAGCTTCCAGTCGAGACGCTTCACATTTTCGGCATCACCGCATTTTGCCAGACAAACACCGTCCAGACCCGGATAAACAATGGCCTCCAGGTCATCGTTGGTCATCTGGGTTTCCCAGTTGTTGACACGCACATAAAGACTGGGGGCGGCCTGTTTTTCCCGGTCGGCCTTCAGGTATTTCTGGATCATTTCCCGGCCCCTGGGCTTTTCCGCCGGGGGTACCGAGTCTTCTAAATCCAGGGTCAGAACGTCGCATGCGATGGTAGGGGCTTTGCCGACCATCTTTTCATTGTTGCTGGGTACATAAAACACCGATCTCATAACAGCCATGATCGTTTCCTCCTCTTTTCTTTAAAAGTTAGGGGCTTTGCCCCAATTAGAATATTGGTTTAGGTATACAAATTCAGACCTCGTAATTAACTTTAAAAATGAGTCGATTTTTTGGACACTATTTATATTTATTAACGCCGAATTGGGGAATTTAGGAATTGAGGGATTGAGGGATTAAAGGATAAAATCAATCAATTAAAATAGATAAAATTCCTTCAATTCCTAAATTCCTCAATTCGGCGTTAATAAATATAAATAGTGCCCAAAAATTTGACTCATTTTTAAAGTTAATTACGAGGTCTGAACTATGTATTCACATACCCTTTTGCCCGAATGAGGTTGACCATGTTTTTTATAAAGATCGCTTTTTTCTCTTCACGTCTGATTTCGCCGGCCAGTCTGTCGACCAACTCCGCAACGAGATAACTCGGGAAGTTATTCACTTCATGCCCAAGGTCCTCAATTTCGTCCTCGATTAAAACGCTTGCAATCGGGCCAAGGGCCAAGGCCAATTCATCAAGCAGATTGCGCAAAAAATCATTATCCACCGGGATGATTTCCTTTTCAACCTTCTCGACGAGTCCGAGCTTTAAAAGGCTGGCGATCAATTCCCTGATGGAGCCCATACGCAAACCTGTTTTTGCGGCCAGGGCCCCCAGCGTTGCCTTCCCGTCCAGTTCCATGAGGATTAGCAGGGTTTTGCCATCCAGGGAAAAATCACCCAGGTCGTCTCTGACCTTACGCTGGTAAATCATGGAAGATATATCACCTGAAGACAATACCACGGCATCACCTGTACGGAATTATTTCACTAGAAGCGGTTTCAAACATGGGGCGTTATGACTTTTGTAACGCTTTGATCTCCTTCTTTAAGACACTAATTTCATCGTGAATATATTTTTTAATCTCCTCGACGGCTTCAGCAAGGGTCTCAACCGAAGACTCGCGCAGAGGTACAACATCGGTCTCCGGCCCTTGATCAATCACCGGCGATTCGGATATTTCGACTTCAGACGGTTTAACAGACGGCTCTGTGAGGGTTAGCGGTTGATCTTCTGTTATTTTTACGATTTCCGGTTTTTCGGTTTTGGCTTTCGCCTTTGACTGTGCAACGGTTTTGCCCTGGGAAATATAGGTTCGTAATTCTTTGTAGCGTTTCATCTCGGACCACAGAATCTTTTTTTTGTCCGTCTCGGCCATGTCCCGGGAGAGCACGACTTTATCAAGACTTGCGAAAACAGAATTTAGTATTTTAAAGGTTTTTGGATGTGACTTGGCGCGGTTGGTTTTGATGTATTGGCATAGCGAATTAAGGATTTGAAGAAACGTCAGAACGATTTTGTCATGTTTGTAGGTCAGCTTCAGATCCTGTATTTGCTGGAGAAATTTTTCCAGAACATCATCCGTTATTTCCCAGTCTATAGATAGGATCAAATTTTTTAATTCCGACAGCGGATAATGCGCCGCCATATCATTATCTTCCGCGTCCGGTAAAGCGCCATTAGTTTCACCAAAGAGATCGTCCAACCGACTTTCAACTTCAGCGCTTAAGCTATCAATATCTTTTGAATCGGCCAATTTGTTTTCTCCTATTTCAAATCTTTTTTAATGGATGCCACGGTCAAGGAGATAATCCTCTTTAAAGTTGCAACCACGTTGGTCCCCAGAACGGCACTGGCCGCAAAAGAAGGCATTTTCAGCTGACTGTTCAAATCTTTTTCCAAAGTCGGCAGGGGCAAAAGCGGAATGCCCTGCTCTCTGAGATCAATTTTATTGTACTGCATCACAAAGGGAATTCGGAAAATGCTTTTCTTATAGGCAGCCAGATTTTCTTGAAGATTTTTCAGAGAAAGAATATTTTTTTCTCTCCTTACCGCCATGGCATCGGCTACGAAAACGATACCATCCACGCCCCGTAATACCAGCCTGCGGGTCGCATTGTATTTGACCTGGCCGGGTACGGTGTACAATTGAATTTTAACATCATAGCCGTTAATGATGCCAATATCAAAGGGGAGGAAATCAAAAAACAAGGTCCGGTCACCGTGGGTTTTGACCGTAACCATTTCGGTATTGATACGCTTGGCGAATTTTTTATATACATATTCCAGATTGCTCGTCTTGCCACCCCGGCCGGGGCCGTAATAGACGATTTTAACCTGGATTTCTTTGTTTTTCAGATTTACAAATGCCATCAGAATTAACCGCAGCGACTTTCATAAGTCGAAAATTAATTTTGGACCCGAAGGCGGAGATACCTGTTTACAGAGACACAAGAGGCTCTAAAATAACCTTTAATTGTTCGACGGATTCGGATACTTTCAATCGCAAGAAACCCAACGAGATGTCGTTGCCGAATATGGTAATCAAAAGAAATTCGGTAGTGATTTTGTTGAAATGAATATTTTCGGTTGTTCCTTTATGGAAAAGCAGTGAGAATTCATTTTCACCGATAATTTTGGCCATGGCACTGACAGCACCGAAGTTTCCTGCTGCCAGGGCAGCCAGCGAGTAAATGTCATGCTGTTTTTCGCCGTTGTCCAGATTGGCAATGATGTTGCCGGCCATATCAATTAGAAAGACACACCGTACGCCATTGTCAATGAGGTCCTGCTTTAAAATATCTTCAATTTTATCGAGCTGTTTTTGACCGAGCGTATAAGACAATTGCCGACCTCCCTAAGTATGTTGATGTTGATAATAATTCCATATCTTTATTGATTTCGGTAACTTTTGGGTAAAACTTAAATATTTTTCCAAAAAAACAACACCGGTGGGAGCTGAAATGAACATTTATCAAAGGTCTCAGCTTTGCGGACAGCAAAGGCCCATGGAAATGATGGTAATCCAATTTGGAAAACCTGCCCTATACTTCTTAAATTACAAAATATATAGCATTTTTACAAGCTAAATCTTTCAGTCGACTTCGCTAAAATCCATTTCGATCTTGAGATCTGATCCGCCGCCCGAAGAAATTTTGGCTTTCGGAAATCTGTTTTTGAACACGCTTATCATGGCACTATTCTGGCGCAAAACTGTCGCGCAGAAACTGCTGTAATGGTTTTCTTTTGCTATTTTTTCTAGAATTTCAATAAGATAAGAGGCGATCCCCTTGTTTTGAAAATCCTCCCGCACCACAAAGGCCACTTCCGCCCGCGCATCGCTGTCCTGGGCATAAGAGCCAATGGCCATTATTTCTTTATGCCCTTCCTTCTGGACGAGGCCTAAAATTGACATATTTTTACGGTAGTCCACACTGGACCATTGTTTCTGAACGACCTCATGGGAAAAAGTTCTCATCTTATAAAAAAATCGCATATATATGGTTTTTTCTTGCAGGGAGTAAAAGAAATTACGATAGGCAAATTCATCGGATGGCAAAAGCGGACGAAACTCCACAACTTTGCCGTCTTTTAGTTTTAGGGTATATTTATAGCCTTCCAGAAACAGGAGATCCTCGGTGGTGGGTGGCAACTGGTCTGCAAAAATGTAATGGCGCTTTTTAGCGACATCGATGAGCTCTTCGCGAAATTTGGGATGGGCAATCTGGGCCAGTTCCATTACTCTCTGATAAATTCCTTTACCCTTCAGTTCAGCGATACCATATTCGGTAATGACAAAGTTAACATCCCCCCGGGTGGTTGCCACACCGGCCCCTTCACTCAGATGGGAAACAATGCGCGACACGGCCCCGTTTTGGGCAGTAGACGGCAGGGCAATAATTGAAAATCCTCCTTTGGACATCGAACTTCCGCGTAAAAAGTCAACCTGATCTCCAATTCCACTGTAGAAAAGATACCCCATGGAATCCGAACATACCTGCCCGGTGAGGTCCACCTCCAGCGCCGAGCTGATGGAAATCAGATTATCATTGCGGGCAATGACCGTCGGATCATTAACAAACTCCGAAGATCTGAAATAAAAAGCCGGATTGTTATCCACATAGCGATAAATCTTTTCAGATCCCATGCACAGCGAGGTCACCACTCTGCCCGGCAAAAGGGTTTTCTTTTTGTTGGTAATTACATTTTTCTCAAACAAGGGAAGCAGACCGTCGGTGATCAATTGGGTATGGATTCCCAGATCTTTTTTGCCATCCAGGTATTTTAAGATGGCATTAGGCAAATTGCCGAATCCAATCTGAAGGGTGGCCCCGTCATCCACCAGCTGGGAGACATAAAGCCCGATCCGGCGCGAAACTTCATTGTCTTTTATCCTCGGCAGGGCTTCAACCAGCGGTTCTTCACAGGGCACCAACCAATCGATATCATTAACATGCACAAAACTGTCTCCCCAGGTTCGGGGCATTCGCGGGTTTACCTGAGCAATAACAACCGGTGAATGCTCTACAGCTGATCGCGTGATGTCAACTGAAACGCCGAGGCTGCAATAACCGAATTTATCAGGGGGACTGACCTGAACAAGGGCGGCCTCGAGCCCGATACGATGACTGGCAAACAGCCTGGGAATCTGGGAAAGATATTCGGGGATGTAATCGATCTTGCCTTCAAAAGCTGCCTTACGCATGGATTGACTGATAAAAAACAACTTTAAAGAAAACCGCCGGATGAAGGACTCATCATCAACAAATTGCGATAACGTCGACGATAGCATCTGATAGACCATAATATCCTGAAGTTGCTCGTCTTTGACCATGGCCCGGATAAGATGCTGGGGTTCTCCACAACCGGTTCCGATAAAAACGCGACTGCCCCGCATGATTTTTGAAACCGCTTCTTGAGCATCCACAACTTTGGAAGCGTGATCGTGTTGCCACTCCATTGACTTTCTCCTCTACAAATATGGGAGTTATTCGTTATGCTGGGAAAGAAATTAAATCTATTTTAATATCTCACTCCATAATAGAATCAGATAGTAAGATTGTCACCTAAATTATAATAACAATTAACAAATAACCAATAACTTCTAATTGCACGTATTTTGCTCAATTAGAGCTGAATATATCAAATATTTAAGAAAAAATCGATACATTCATTGTTACCAGGCAATCTACTTATAAGTCCATTTTTATTTCGACGGTGAATACAGCATATAAATTCTAAGTAACCGTTCAGGGGTTCAAGGTTCAGAGGCTCAGGGTTCAAAGGTCAGAACCATCTGTAGCCATTCTCAGGAGAAAAGCGTATCAGAATCGAGCTGTTTACGAATTGTCAACCAGGCTAACACCGAACGTTGAACCCAGAACCTCTGAACCTGTGAACGGTTACAATTTTAGCCTATCATGTCCAAATGATTAGGACCCTTTTAGTAAATCCGGCTGGATAAAGAACCGAGATTGTCTCTGGTTTCCGGTTGACCAACAGGAACGATATTGCTACTCTGCTGACAAAACGATTTAGAAAGAAAAGCCAAGAAAAGTTGAATTGTGTTTCATCTGTGGTTGATACCTGAATCTTGCATAAAAATTAATGAGATATGAAAGCCTCCAGCTCGTGCAAAATTCAGGTGATAATTAGTGTTTTTATTTGAAAAAATGTAAAAATACGATACAATTAGGAATTGCGAATTGAAAAATTGAAGGCATCCATTCGATAGCAACTTTCAATTCCTGATCCCTGATTTCCTTAATTTGCCTCCCGTTTTTTATTAAGGGGCCAAAAAATGAAACAGAAAATCCATCTTTTAAAGCGAAACAGTTTTCCGTCCCATTCTTTTTTCGACCATCTGCTCAGGGGAACTGAATATTATCGGCTTCGAAATTTTGAGCGTGCCGCCGAAGAATGGGGTGCGGCTGGATGGCTGAACTATGAGACACCCATTAACATCCGGCGTGATAACGATAGAATTTTTTTAGGTGGCTTTATCAGCGAAGTTCCTTTTCTGTTTTTTCTTTATGCGATTTATACCAATAAAGTGAACGGTATTGGTGCCATCAAAGCCAACGGAGTCTCCAAAAATTTAATCTTCCATGAAGGACGCCTGGTCAGAGCTGCCACGAACCGCAGGGAAGAAAGAATCGGTAACATTATTTTGCAAAAAGAGGGCCTGACCTCCGCTACGCTGGATATGCTCGTCAACGATGCCGCCGTGCAGGGGAAAAAAATCGGCCAGTATCTCGTTGAAAAAGGCTTGATATCCCTGGATGCCCTTCAGGAAATTCTATCGCTACATATGGAGCAGATACTTGTTGATATCTTCTTATGGCAGCGAGGGTACTTCTATTTTCTTGAAAGACCAATCGGCAAAGAGCTCATCGTTAATTACGACCCCCTTAATCTTGCTCGCGTGGCAACTTACAGAGGGCTCAGCCTGGCAGAGTTTCGAAGCAAAATTCCAAACCGCAAACTTATCTTCCGCCCGTCACCGCATGCTGAAACAAGACAGGAGGAAATCCAGCAGAGATTAGCTGATACCCACAAATTCATATTCTCACTTATCGACGGAACCCGCAATATTGAACAGCTGGCACGGTTTAGTGGAATTGATGAAAATTCAGTAATTGAAATCCTTCACAAATTGAAAACGGCCGGGATGATCAGGCAGTCGAGAGAAATAATCGAATACGAAGATAAACAATATAATGAGATATCAAATATCATAGATACACTGCTGGAGATCTATTCTTATCTCATGCACCTGCTTATCGCAGAGGTCGGCAGGCGGTCACGGGATGTCGTCCAGCGGGCCCTAACCACATTAAATAAACACCATAGGGCCATGTTCGCGGATATACCTCTGGATAATCCGGACCGGGTAAGAAAAGAAATGGTTCTTAAAAATATGGCCTATTACTATTCCGAGCCGGCCCAAAGATATCTTTTTATTGAAGCCTTCGGCGAACTGATTGAAAATTTGCGCACCGAAATACGCAGGTATTTAGGTGAGAAATTTGCTTCCGATGCAACGGTGAAGATTCAAACCGAGATAAAAAATGTTGAACGGTATGCCAAGGAGACGGCCTTGAGAAGTCATCTGCTTGAGACTTTCGATCGACTTTCCGAATAGTTGTTACTAATGCCATATTAGTAACCGGGGGAATTATGCCCAATATTTCATTTGATTTTTTAACCCTGCTGATTTTTTTCCTGTTAACATTTGCTATTTATAGCGTCATCATGGCGGTTTTCATCAATGCCAAGCGAAAATACAAAGGCGGGATTGTCGGCCAGGTAATTCAATTTATCATCGTCACCATCGGCTTTTTTCTTCTGGCTGATCTAGCGTTGATATTAATTCCACTGTTTGGGTTTCAAATGGGATATACCGTCCATGTTATTTTAAAGATATGCGCCATGACATGCCTGGCCATCGGAGGTCTGAAATTCTTCGTAAAATAAAACAAGACCTCTGCAAAATGTTCATTTTGCAGAGGTCTTGTTTTATGTTTCCACAAACGCATTGTATTGCACACCCGAGCGTTGAGCACGATTAACAAAGGATTCGGTAAATTTGCGCTGAGAATCCGTGCCTTCCTTCAAATCTACCAGTAACTCCTCGGTCATGATGGCGCTGATCCGGCCGTCTTCAATAAATATGATCCCGTGTTGGTCGTCTAACGGGAACCAGATTTCAATACATCCTGAAAAACTTTCATACTGAAGTTTTTCTATAAATTCTAAAAGGTTAGAGTGTTTTGATGACAGTTTTTTATGTAGCAGCCTGACTGAAAGGTCGTAGGCTTCAGACAAAAACTGCATGTTCAACAGCGGCAACTGGGTAACCTTAATTGTGCCGCCTTTATCCTGTCGGGAGCGAACCAGAATGCGCTTTACGGCTCTGCTTCCGACATTTCTCTCCTCCTCCATAGCAACGAGACCGTTGACCACATCTCCCAATTGCAAAAAAAGCGCACATTGGCTGTCGGAAAACTCGAATTGTAAATAGCCGCTAAATTTCTGGCCTTTTAAAAATAGCAATAACTCATCAATGTCAACAAATGAGGTCTTTAGATTAACCCACATATCGTTGCCGTCCAGCAAAAGCATAAGCCGTCTCCCATAGTTTGGTATTTAATTATTTTGATGCCAGCTCACGGCATTCATCCTAAGCCTGATTCAAACTAGAGGTTTTCCCTAATTGGGATGTATGAGGCAGGACCTCAGGGCTAAAGAACTATACAATGGCACCATAACATTTTATAAAATTCAACACTTTAAATTAGCATGTTGAAGCGATTATAGGCTGAATTTATTTAAGGGCATTGAATCTTTTGTCCACATGTAAAAACATTATCACGAGCAAAAGAACAGTGTCAATAAAGCACAAAATTTTTAGCTGAAAAATAGAAAAATATTGACAAATGAATTATTTCATCTTATTTTACGCGGTTCCAAATAAGAGTAAGGAACCCATAGAGGTAAAGGAAAAATGAAAAAAGATATAGCACAAGTCAGGAACATCGGCATCAGTGCCCACATTGATTCCGGTAAAACGACCCTGACCGAGAGAATTCTGTATTACACCAAGCGGATCCACGCCATTCATGACGTCAAGGGTAAAGATGGTGTAGGTGCCACCATGGATTCCATGGAATTAGAAAAAGAACGCGGTATCACCATCGCATCTGCAGCCACCTTTTGTGAGTGGCGCGACCATGAAATCAACATCATCGATACCCCCGGTCATGTCGACTTTACCATTGAAGTGGAGCGCTCGCTGCGTGTTCTGGATGGCGCCGTACTGGTTCTGTGTGCGGTCGGTGGTGTGCAGTCACAATCGATAACGGTCGATCAGCAGATGAAGCGTTACAAAGTGCCGGCCGTCGCTTTTGTCAATAAATGCGACCGCAGCGGTGCCAACCCCTACCGGGTGATGGATCAGCTCAAGGACAAATTGGGGCATAATGCCGTCGCCATGCAGATACCCATCGGGCTTGAAGCTGATTTTTGCGGGGTCGTAGACCTGATTTCAATGAAAGCTAAATACTTTGACGGCGATAACGGGGAGACGGTTCGGATCGAGGACATACCGCCAGAATTGATGGCCGAAGCCCTCAAGAAGCGTGAAGATCTCATTGATGCCGCTTCCATGTTTTCCGACTCGCTTACTGAAGCAATTCTGGAAGAGAAGGAAGTTACCGATGACATGATCATCAAAGCCGTGCGCCGCGGGTCCCTGGCGCGGCAGTTAACCCCGCTATTTATGGGTTCGGCTTACAAGAATAAAGGAGTTCAACCCCTTTTAGACGGTATCACGGATCTGCTGCCCTGCCCCATGGATATTGAAAACCATGCCCTGGACATGGCAGCAGATGAGACACTCGTACCCCTTTCCACGGACAGGCAGAAACCGCTGGTGGCTCTGGCCTTTAAGCTGGAAGACGGCCCTTTTGGGCAGCTCACCTATATCCGTGTTTATCAGGGATCGATTGCCAAAGGCGATACCATCATCAATATCCGCACGGGCAAGAAGGTCAAAGTCGGTCGGGTAGTCCGCATTCATGCAGACCAGATGGAGGATATCGACGGTATCACGGCCGGTTACATCGGCGCCCTTTTCGGTATCGACTGCGCTTCCGGGGACACCTTTGTCGCTCCGGGTATCAATTATACCATGACGTCCATGTATGTGCCGGAGCCCGTAATCTCTCTGGCCATCACGGCCGAGGATTATAAATCCGAAACCAACATGTCCAAAGCGCTGGCCCGTTTTACCAAAGAGGATCCTACATTTAAAGTGCATGTCAATGACGAAACCGGAGATACCATTATCTCCGGCATGGGCGAGCTTCATCTGGAAGTCTATATCGAGCGCATGCTCCGGGAATACGCTGCCCGGGTGATCTCCGGCATGCCCCGGGTGGCCTACCGGGAGACCATCACCCGCAAGGCACCCTTTGACTACATCCACAAAAAACAAACCGGCGGCTCCGGCCAATACGCTCGGGTGGCCGGTTACATGGAGCCCGTGGGGGATGAAGATTTTATCTTCGAAAACCGGATAAGGGGAGGCGCCATTCCAACCCAATATATTTCGGCCTGTGAAAAGGGCTTCATGGGCTCCATGGCCAAAGGTCCCAAGATGGAGCTGCCCGTCACCGGAATTAAAATTTCCATCGATGACGGCGCATCTCACGCGGTCGATTCCTCGGAGATGGCATTTAAAGCAGCTGCTCGGGGAGCATTTCGGCAGGCCTATGCCAAAGCCGGACCGGTCATTCATGAGCCGATAATGAAAGTGGTCGTTGAAACCCCTTCGGAATTCCAGGGTGCCATCATGGGCTCATTGAATCAGCGACGCGGAATGATCCTTGGTTCCCAGGATGAAGGGGCCATGGCCGTGATAGAATCCCAGGTCCCATTGGCAGAAATGTTTGGATATGCAACCGTACTCAGGTCCTTAACCCGGGGAAGGGCCCAGTTTACCATGGAATTTGCCCTCTACAAACAAGTACCACAAAGCATCGCCGAAGAACTGTTTAAAAAAGCGGCTGAAGAAAAAAAGAATGTCGCCTAATGGCAAACTCTAAACAATCTGATAATTTAGAATCTCAACAAAAAAGAACCACACCGGTCACCGTTATCGACCGGACGGACTTGCGTCTATCTCAAAACCCTGATACGCAAGACACAACGCTCTGTCCATCTCCCGGGAAAAACCGCCCTCGCCCGGCAGCCCAGGTCGAAGCCCGGCAGGGGGCTAATAAAACACAAGGTCACCATCATTCCCGCAAGCCGGCCGGGGTTATTTACATCAAAGAGAGGTATTTCACCATGCTTAAAAAGGATCTCATCCTGCGAAATCCGTTGCATGTCATGGGATATGAAAATGATGACATTCTGAGCACCGGGCAATTCGGAGCTGTGCTGGCCCGCGCCGGTGTCGGCAAAACGGCGTTTTTGGTTCAGCTGTCACTTAATGCCCTGCTCAGAGGCAAAAACGTCCTTCACATCAGCCTTGAAGACCCGGTCAACAAAGTCAGTCTGTGGTACAAAGAAGTGTTCAACCTGATTGCCGATCAATATCAAGTGGATCAGATCAACCAACTCTGGGATTCCTTGCTGCCCCACCGGTTTATTATGACCTTTCGGGTAGAGGGATTCAGCGTGCCCAAGCTGAATGAACGGCTGGCAGATCTGATGGAACAGAACATATTCACCCCCCAAATGATCATTGTCGACGGGTTCCCGTTTGACGAATCCGTGCACCAACCGCTGTCGGAATTCAAGGACCTGGTTGAAAAACATCAGATGCACGCCTGGTTTACCATTCGCACTCACCGTCACGAAGATCCGGGACCCGACGGGAAGCCGTTGCAGCTTGAACAGGTTTCCGACCTGTTTGAAATCGCTATCCAGCTTTTGCCGGAGGGCAAGGAAATCCATGTCAAGGCTGTCAAAGGCGGGGAATCGTTTGCCAAAGATCTTGACTTAAGGCTGGATCCTTCCACTATGCTGCTGAAGCGTCATTAGAAGTGGTTTTAAAACCTGGACCCCGTTCGCTGTTTGGATTGCGGCTGGCCTCCTGTTTTATAACTCTCTCCACCAAATGTAGTAAAAATTAAGATCCGGAGCCAGGGGGTCAAACCCCAAAATTCCCGCCTCTATGGATTCACTACCTGCAACAGGAATCGTACTTCCAACTGATATCAGTAATTTCTGGCCCTTGGACGTTAAAATCGGAACCGGATTGGAAGGGACTCCGCCGCCCAGCATCTTACCGCGTTCGAGGCCCATACCGCCGAATGAAAGCACGGCGGCACCGGTTTTATAATTCAGGGCATAAATCGTGGCCGCACCTCCCGGCAGACAGGGATCCGTGCTGGGAGTGAAGGTCGTGATATACAGGACTTTATAAAAAACCGTACCCTTTGCCAGACTTTTTTCTCCAATTTCGACACCGGCTGAATCCACCAGCCGAATATACCAGCCTTTGTCGCTAACCCCGTTACTGTCCAGGTCCGGCGGGGTGGTTGCCGGATCGGTCACGTCAACCAGGTCGGATTCGGTTAAAGTTACATAGGCATGGGTGTCTTTCATGCTGTAAATTCGATCGGCGGCCGTATCGTTGGCACAGGCCAGATCTCGATCCCCGGTTCCCGTCAAAATCAGGTCATAGCCCCTCTCAAGGGTCACGCTGGGGGGATAATAAAATTTTCTCGGGGTTGTGACGGAATTATACACATAGGTCGGTGCACGGAACAAAACGTGACCGTTCCAGGAATTGATATTTTCATCGCTGTAAGGAAAAACCAGGGGAATGTTGGCAGGATCCCGGTCAAATTGTCCAATTCGCCATACCTGGCCACCAAGATCACCGACGTATATCTTGTCCACAAATCCATTGTTGTTTTCGTCAATGATATTCACCGTGCCGGGAATGCTAAAATTCATGTCCGTGTTATTAACGCTGTCATTTACAAATTTTTTCACCACCGCACCCGTAAATACATCGATCGCAATAACAGCTTTTCCAGCCGTATTGTCCGCACTGAATCCGCCGCCGATAAAAAAAACAGGGGTACCGGTCGTGTCCGTATCCGTGGTTTTGACCCTTCCGAAGCGGGGTTCCGACCAGCTTTCTCCCAGTTCGCTTATCACCACATCCGGCTCAAAAGCGCTATTGGCGCTGATTCGCCATAAAAACACCGGATTGGTGGGAATGGTCACGTCCAGTGCGAAATAGCTGGTACCCCCTTTGCGCTGGCCGCAGACGATAATGACCCGATCCTCGTCCTCCAGAATTCCATTTTCATTGACATCCTTGATGTAAACCTGGGGACTGGAATCGACGAAATATTGATGCCCGCTGCCTTCCACGATGTCCTTTAAACGCGGCAGGTGATCCGGGGAAATAAAGGCCCAGGCTTCTATGCCGTAATGGCTGATCTCATCGTTGGGATCTTCGATATCCGGATCAATGGAATCCAGTACCGCATGCAGCATGCCGTCATTGGATCCAAAAAATACCATGGATGTGGCTTTGTGGTTGGAATCAACGTACTGGACCACCAGGGGCTGGCTGTGAAGCACATCGCCGGTGATCACCTCGCGGTTGACAGTCACATAACCGTCGGCATCCTCATCAAACACATCGGCACCGCGGATGTATTGGATAATTTCAGCGGTTGTGTGGGTCGGATTACCCAGAACCGCGGCGGTCAGGTCGTTATTGGTGGTGGTAAAATAATTGGTTCCATCGAGCACTAAATCTCTGTTGCCACCGAGGTAAGTGTATATTTCTCGAACGTCGTTCGCAATTCCGTTGGCAGCCGAAATATCGGCCCAGTCTTTGGTGGACCAGTAGTATTTGGCATCATCCCGCATGGCACCGTTGGGCCAGGTCGCCGCAAGGTTATCCTTGCCGACCACCTCAAGGTCCTCATTGATGCCGAGCTTGACAATATTGCCTTCCCAGAAATTACCTTCCAGCGGTTTAAAAAAGGCCAGATAAATTTTGTTGCCGCTCATGGTCTTGGTAACCGGCACCACCGGCGATGTATAGGTCATATTCTGGGATAAAATGCTGTTGACGGCCTCCAGCAGCACGGAGGATAGTTCGTCCGGCGATTCAGCCGTGAAATGATATTTACTGTACTCCGGATGGTTGGTGTTGTAAAGGTTGGGATTGCCGTTGCCGTTGTTGGAGGCATTGATCAGAAAGAGATTGCTTTCCAGATCCCCCATGAAGCCGACGGTATAGGTGAAAACATTTTGAAACCCGGCCTGGTAGCCCACCATGTCGTGGGTGTACATGTAATGGGCCACATCATCCAGATAACCAGAGCCATTGATATTCATTGGAATGCTGTATGTACTCGCATCCACTTTAATATTGCCTTCGCCGATACCGCCATCATCCCCATCAAAGTCTTCGAGGGTCGTGGGTAAATACTGATTGGCCGGGTGAGTGTCCATGGAAGATATTCCCGGTGAAACGACAATCACAAAGTTTTTCTGACAATAATACCCCACCACATGAGAGGAAGGAGAATCATAGTATCCTCCGATGGTGGCCAGCCCTTCTGCCAGGGGGGAATAGGTAAAGGTTCCCATATTGTTGATATTGTTGACAAAAGACGAATCCAGAACATTGTTTGTGGTCGGTGTATTCACCGTATCCACCACCATACTCAACGGCTGTATACTGGAGGCCCCTTCAACATTGGTAAAATTATAGATTCCAAAATAGGCCAGGTTGGAGGTCAGCTTGGCGACATTTAGAATCGCTTTTTTGGCATTGTAAAACCGGCTGCGGCGCTCCAGATCAGACCCATTCCCGGTATACAGGCCGCTAAAAAATATCCAGTTAAGGTAATTCTGGGAATACCGCAACATACCGGCATTATCTTTAACGCCATCAGTGTCCACCGCAGCGGAGGCCTCCGAAGGCAGACTCACAGTATGGCCGTTGATCGTCCAGGTTCCGATCCCGTTGCCGCTGTCGCTGCTGGTGGCCTGGATGCCTTCACTATAATCCGCGAATTCCAGGTTATCTTTAATCGCCACCAGGTAATATAGGTCGCCATGGTCCACCATGCCGTAACCGTTGGGATTAAAAAATCCGCTGCCGCTGCCGCCGGTTTGGACCACGTCGTCTTCATCGGCCTCATCGGTGTCGCCATCCCCATCATCATCCATGCCGTTTAGGGCCAGGCCACCGGGTACCGGCGTATAAGTGCCAGTACTGGTATAGCCCGAATGCCATTGGACCTGCTGCATTTCAGCCCCGTTGTCCAACAATAAAACAATGTTGGGCGGAACCTCATCGGCCGTTACCGAAAACATGCAGGTATCGTCTGCCCGGCTATCTACGGTGGACAGGAAAATGAAAATGCCGAATACAATCAAACCATAGAAATATTTTTTAAATCGATTCATAATCCCCCCACTAACCTTTTTTTTAAGCACTTAAAATGTTAGAAGCCGATGCGATAAAACCCTGCCTCGACCTGACTCCGGGAATTGCGTGGTCCATACCCGTTACACGTCATCTGGTATTTATGGGCCCTGAAAGTGCCGACCTCAAAACCCGATCCCCTGGGCGGTAACGAAGAGCCGTTAAACATCACCTCGCCATTGAATTCCTGCTGAGACATGATGGATTTTCTAACAGAGCTATCGTTTAGGTCGGGAAAAGTTAATGACCCATTTTCCACAGTGTTCTCAGCACCGTAAAGATCGGTATTTCGCGGTACATATCCCCTGGCGGCTTCAGCGCCGTAAAAAGCAATTTTAAAAAATTGATCATTGGAAGCCAGTTGCATCTCGGTAATGGAGATGACAATAGCGGACACTCCCACAACCGTGAAAATGGCCAGCATAAAAAGCATCATGCCGGTTACAAATCCGGTTTCATTTTTTAACTGCACTGCAGATGATCTCATTTTATTTTCTTTCGCTAGCTGTTTTTCGAAATCAGGTGCCGTATGGCAACATTCGTATCTCTCCAACCATTGGGACAGTTCACCGTTACCGTAATAGATTTCGTTTTATCAACAATATCATTTTCGATGACCACCCAGGTTATTTTATAAGCCCCTACCGTCTCCTCACCGTCGGCGATCTCGTCATAGGGCGTCGCCGCCAGTCTCTCCAAACGATTCTCGGCCAGAGAGGTGGCATCCGTAAGCCTTCTGGCGGAAGCATTGGAGTTAATGGAAGAAATAGACAGGGTCGATACGGCCATAATGCCGATGGAAAAAATGGAAAGCGCAAAAATTACCTCGATAATCGAAAGCCCCTGGTTGTTAATTTTTTTATTTAAGTCAGATAGTTGATGTACTAACATTCAGAATTATCCTTAATTATATTCAAGATTTCTGCATTTAACCCGCTTCACCAATGTCCGGCTGACCTGGCCATCCGGACCGGAGGGCTTCTGAATGGTCATACTAATTCTAACCGTCCGGATGTCATCGAGATTCGAAGTGGTGTCATCATCCGAATTAAAATATGAAAATGTGAGATCGGTCACATTCTCGACCATGGTATCGCTCATTTCCAAATTTCCATCGGCTTTATACAGTGACATTCTCAGCGTGCTGTTGCCGTCATATTCATAGGCCATAAACTCCATATCATGCGCATCGATACCGTCAGTGGCATCAGCGTCATCCAACTCACCGTCCATATCTCTGTCGGCAGTGAACTGGATACGCTGGGGTGTCACCGCTACAATTCCGAAATCACCCGTTTTCTCGGGGTCTAGCCCGGCTATCCGTATATCCCGGATCATCATATCAAGACTGGAGCGGACACTCTGCTGGACATTGATTTTCACCCCTTCTTTGGTGCACGTGCGTATAAAAGACACATATAAGCTATAAATGGATCCCAGGGTCATAGACAGGATGGCCAGCGAAATCAGCATCTCAATAGCGGTAAAACCCTTTTTATTGTTTTTCATATTCACACTCGGTGTCCTTGTCATATAGGATAGCTTTATAAATCACAGCAAGGGTCATGCCATAATTTATAAATTTTAAAATTTACTTATATTCCGGAATGTTAAGCCCTAACTCAAGCAAACGAAGTGCGGGTCCCCTCTCTGAATATTATGATAAAATCATAATTATTATGATGGAATCATAACCTCATATCAGGTGGATAATCCGTATTTGCGCAAGAGACCGTAAAGGTGGGGTCGGGACAAACCGGAATATTGAGCGGCTTTAAGAACGTTGCCCCGGCATAGGGAAATAAGTGCCTTCAGGTATTTTTTTTCCCCGTCCTCGATATGCGCCCGCCGAAACTTCTGCCAGCCGGGCAGGACGTCAGGGGAATCGAATGCTTTGGTTGGCGGTTCATTGTCCGTCATTTCCCGGTCAAACCGGGAGCGGGCGACTTCAATACGCACATTTTGGGGTAAATGTTTGGCAAAAAAAGTGGATTCGTGGAGGACGTTTGCCAGGGTGGCATCTAGGACACTGAACAGTTCGCGAACATTTCCCGGCCAGCGATAGGCCTGCAGAACGTCCAAAAACTCCGGCGAGAAGTCTTTGGGTTCTATATTATGTGAATCGCACAAAACCGTCAGGTGGTGCATCGCCAGTTCTTTAATATCATCAACCCGTTGCCTCAGTGGCGGTATGTCAATGGAAATCGAGCCGAGACGAAATAAAAGGTCATCTCTGAATTGACCCTTTTTTACCATTTCCGGCAGATTGCGATTACTTGCCGCCACTAACCTGAAATCACTTTTTGTTTCACGGGTATCGCCGATGGGACAAAAGCAGCGTTCCTGCAAAACCCGCAAAAACACCTTCTGCATGCCAAAACTCAACTCCCCGACTTCATCGAGGAAAAGGGTTCCCCCGTCAGCATGCTTTATTAAGCCCTCGGCTGCTTTATCCGCACCGGTAAAAGCCCCTTTGACGTGCCCCAGAAGCAGGCTTTCCACCAGTGAATCAGGCAGCGCGCCACAATCTATGACAACAAAGTTCTTTTCAGCCCGGGGGCTGTTATCATGAATGGCGCGCGCAAAAAGTTCTTTTCCGGTTCCCGTTTCACCGTTAATTAGGATATTGGCGCAACTGCCGGAAGCCCGTTCAACGGCATCCAGACAGGCTTTTATCTTATGATTGCGCCCGACGATGCCGGTTCTTTTGAGGGTGTGCCGTGGCCGGCAGATATTCCGTTCCTCTCGATATTGTAAGGCGCGCTGGACGCAGCGGGTAATCGCCCCGACCGATACAGGTTTTTGAATATAATCCCAGGCGTTGCTGCTTAACGCCTGTTGGGCCCCTTCTGAATTGGCAAACCCGGTAATAATGATAACTTCAGGCGCGGAAGGTAATTCCTTTAAAACAGGCAACTGATCGAGGCCATTTCCATCCGGCAGCTGTACATCAAGGAAAATAATATCAAAATTATCCAAATGCACCGCTTCCATGCCGGTTTTAATGGTTTCGGCATGTTTGACCATATGTCCCATTCTTCCAACTATGCGGGACATTAGGGTGCCGATTGTTTTATCGTCGTCTATTACCAGTACTTTTGCCATATCTGATGAAAACCTGTTAACCCCAAAAGTCGGCCGGCACCGTAAAATTGTGAAATGATATCAAAGGCATGAAACCAGGAAGCAAATTGAAAATTCCGGGGCCGCAGTATATTTATACTATCGGCGTTTACCCTGAAACCTTAAGAATAACCTTTAAACAACAGGCATCTGTGAATTTCGCGTCGCAGGAAAAAAGGCCGGCCTGATAGCCCCGGGTCGATCATCAGTTTCAAACAGAAAAGGCTTGCAAGTTATTGAAATTCCTTGCAAGCCTTTATGTCTCGATTGGAGGCGGCATCCGGATTTGAACCGGAGATGGCGATTTTGCAGACCGCTGCCTTACCACTTGGCTATGCCGCCCAAAAAAAATGGAGCGGGAAACGGGATTTGAACCCGCGACTTCGACCTTGGCAAGGTCGCACTCTACCACTGAGTTACTCCCGCTCAGCTGAACTATGCCATTTAACTATTTTCAATCTCTTTGTCAACAAAAAATCAGGGGCTGGTCTTCAGGTTTTTAGAAGTTTTCTGAACTTTATAAAATAATCAGCGCCGGACCAGATAGTAAAAGCCAGGGCCCCCCACAAAAAAAATCTACCAACGGCTTGGGGATCAAGACCGAAAAACGGATAATGGATCAACAGCGGTATGATCGCGGCGATCTGGAAACCGGTTTTGTATTTTCCCAGATTAGAAGCCGAAACGTCTTCCCCCTTTTCAGCGATAATATTGCGAAGTCCGGTCACGGCAATTTCACGACCAACAATGATACAGACCATCCAGGCCGGCACCCAGCCCAGGGCTGTCAGCATGATAAAGGCAGATGATACCAGAAGCTTGTCTGCCACCGGATCCATTACTTTGCCCAGATTGGATACCAGGCCAAATCTTCTGGCAAAATACCCGTCAAAGTAATCGGTGATGGCGGCGACGCTGAATAAAATTGCCGCAATCCAGGTACAAATACGATTGGGATACAACATCAGGATCACGATTATCGGAACGACTGCAACCCGAAATAAAGTCAGTGTATTGGGATGACTTAAAATAGATTTCACGGCTCTTTTTCCTCTGAATGGGCGGCAAGGAACTTGTCCTTGCACTGGGTGCTGCAAAAATGCATGTCTTGCCCGTCAAAATTCAAATGCACGGCATTTCTTTTCGGGAAATATGCTTCACAGTAAGGATCTTTAATCATGACATCGTCAATCTGCCCGGTATTTCTGCCCGCAACCGATTCAGATGAAGATGCGTTTGGAAACATCCAGGATTTAATGGCCCGGTAAGCCACATACCCCACCACAGCCAGGATGATAATTCTAATCATTTATATTCAGCTATCCTTTGTCCCTCTTCGTCAATTTTTTCCAATAGTGACTGCATCGTACAGTGCAAGACCGGGTGAATGATATGCGGATCTATATCACAAACAGGCTTTAACACAAAGCGCCTTTTATGCATCCTGGGGTGCGGAATCACCAGTCGCGGATCGTCCATCACCATTTCGTCATAAAAAATAATATCCAGATCCAGCACCCTCGGCCCGAACCGAACGGAATCCCGGGTCCGGCCGGCATGATGCTCAATGGACTTAAGCCTGTCCAGCAAAGCAAGCGGCTCCAGAACGGTTTCAATTTTGACAACATAATTTACAAACCAGTCCTGATCGTTATAATCGACCGGTTCGGTCTGGTAAACCAGCGACTGCTCCATCAGCCGGGATGTCTTGCCACGGGTCAGTTCAGCAACCCCCTGGCGGCAGTTTTCAAGCTTGTTGCCCAGGTTGGATCCGACACAGATGTAGGCTGTGTGGTACCCCACAATTCGATGTTTTCCTTTGGTTCAAATTTGCCGCTTCGATGGCCTGATTTGAGTAAATCATCAAACCGCAGAATTTCGAGGGTGGTTTCGCTTTGCTCAGTCTTTTTTATAAATGGACAGAATACATTCCTTCGACATTCGATATTCATGATTCGATATTCGATATTCTTTTTTTATGTCTTCCTTCGACATTAGACATTCGCTTTTTATCTTCTCCATGCATCCTGATTAAGCTCAGCGGTATAAATAAGCCTGGCATCTCCTTCCAGGTAAACATCAGTGAATACATGGTTGCTTTCACGGAAGTGAATGGTCACGGATTCTCCGCTCCGGGTTACCAGGCTGATGGGGGAGGTCCAATCTGTCTTGCAGGACGCTATAAGAGCGCTTGCAATAGAGCCCGTTCCGCAGGCAAGGGTTTCATCTTCAACTCCCCGCTCGTAGGTTCGAATAGCCAGTTGCCCGGGCTTTTGCTGGCAGATAAAATTGACGTTTGTTCCGGCCGGTGCAAAGGCTTGATGGTACCGTATCTCCCTTCCCAGCCCAAAAACATCCACCTCTTCAACGGAATCCTTCATGACGACAACATGGGGGACACCGGTATTGACGCTGCTCACAGTCAGGGAGCCGTATTCCAGATCAACGGTATAATCCAGGCGAAGATCCGCCGGATCCGGAATTTTTACCTTGACGGCGCCACCTTTAACCTGTCCATTGATTATTCCGGCTTCGGTTTCAAAGGATAAGTTTTCACCGGCAATCCCGTTGAGATAAGCAAACCGGGCAGCGCATCGCGCTCCGTTACCGCACATTTCGGCCGGACTGCCGTCCGAATTAAAAAAGCGCCACCGGAAATCGGCTTTGTCTGAAGATTCGATCAAAATAAGCCCGTCGGCTCCCACCGACATTTTTCGGCGGCAAATGTTTCTGATAAATTCTGTTAACCCGTCATCTTCAACAAGCCGGTCGCGATTGTCGATAATAATAAAATCATTACCGGTTCCGCTCATCTTGGAAAAAGGAATGGATCTCATAGTCGTGGTCCATTGTTAGTTATAGATAAAGTTTCCTTATAGGTGTTTTCCGGGTATCCAGGAAATGCCTAAAGTGCCTAAAATTGAGGAATTCTGTCGATTTTATTGAATCTTACTAAATTGGAACCGCAGCGTATGCGGACATCTTTTTTGTTCATTCCTGATTTTCTATGTTTTTAACATCGAATGTCGATATAAGAGATGGAGCGCAGCGACTCCAATATTTTAGGCATTTTAGTGCATTTTAGGCATTTTAGGCATTTTAGGCATTCTTTAAAAATGGCGGCACCGTCTCGCCTCGAACCAGATCTTCATAATTTTCACGGGCTTTAACAACATTGAAAAGATCACCTTTTACCATGACTTCGGTCACCCGTGGACGCGAGCAATAATTGGAAGACATGACAAAACCGTATGCGCCGGCACTCATTACCGCCATCAGATCACCACTTTGGACGTCCGAAATGCTTCGATCAAGCGCCAGAAAGTCGCCGCTTTCACAAATCGGACCGACAACATCGGCGACAATGACATCTGTGCCGGAATTTAGCACCGGTTCAATGGCATGAAAGGCATTGTACAGCGTCGGCCGCATCAAGTCGTTCATACCGGCATCGACAATAATAAAATTTTTAACTTCGCCCGACTTGCGGTAAAGCACTTCCGTGACGAGGATTCCGGCATTGCCGACCAGAACCCGCCCCGGCTCCAGGATCAGCTTAAGATCGATGTCCTTGAGCTGCATCATAATAACGCCGGCATATTCCCGAAGCGACGGCGGCGTTTCATCCGCATAGGTAATGCCCAGTCCACCCCCCATATCCAAATAGCGGATATTGATCCCCATGGACTTCAATTTACCGATCAGGGCTTTAAGATTTTCCAGTGCGGCCTGAAATGGCTCAGCCTCGGTTATCTGGGAGCCGATGTGGCAATCAACCCCCACGATCTCTAAATGCTCGAGCGCACCGGCAACCCGGTAACTTTCAAGCGCCGCATCGGAGCCAATGCCGAATTTATTTTTTTTCAAGCCGGTGGCAGTGTACGGATGGGTTTTCGGATCGACATCGGGATTCACCCGAATGGACACCGGCGCTCGCTTTTTTAATTTTCCGGCTCTGCGGTTAATCTGCTTTAGCTCGGCAAGGGATTCGACATTGAATATCAGGATGCCGGTATCCAGGGCGTAATCGATTTCATCAACCGTTTTTCCTACACCGGAATAAACAATCCGGTCCGGAGAAAAACCGGCTTTGAGTCCCCGGTACAGCTCACCGCCGGATACGATATCCAGGCCGCAGCCTAAATCAGCGAATAATTTTAAAACCGCCAGATTGGTGTTTGCTTTAGCTGAATAACATATCAGCTTCCGGACACCTTCAAAGGCCTCGTTGAAGACCTGGTAATGACGCTTTAAAGTTGCATGACTGTATAAATAAAAGGGGGTGCCGACTTGGGCGGCAATTTCTTGTACCGGCACATCCTCACAGTACAACCCATTATCACGGTATTTGAAATGATGCATATCTCACCTTTAAAAATTAAATTCAACAAAGTTGGAACTTTTTGATCTAATTCCATCAGCACTGTATCCGTGCACCTTGTAAATATACCGGTAACCGGGCTCGATGGTTTGGGTAAACATTATCGGTGGTTCTCCGGGTTGGCCGGGTCCCGGCCCCCTGACCGACACATCACCGACTATTTTAAACCGTATCGGGCAATTGGGACACTCCTTTTCAAACCCAGGTTGCTGCGAGCGAAAAATTAAAAAGCCGGTTATCGGCAATTGGGCCTTTTCATCAGGCTGGGGAATGGTCCAGCTCACTTTGATGGTATTTTTGCTGATGCCGTAACCCAGATCCCTTACCTTGGGCGGCCTGGAACCGGTGGGCGGCTCCGGCGGGCCTTTCTTGCCACAGCCCCACATCATCAAACCCGTCGCCAATATAATCAAGACGGCCAGGGTAATCATTGCCGCAAGGCCTTTGGGGGCTTTCGATATTTTCATCAGTCGCAAAGATGTTCTTTTTTGTCATCCAGCCATTTTTCAGCTGCGGCCATAGCTTTGGCGACCATTTTAGCGGCGGTGCCGCCGTAAGAAGTTCGACGATCTATCATTTCTTTGGTTGTTAGCAAAGAGAAAATATCGTCTTTGATCAGCGGGCAAAAAGACTGCAGCTGCTCCAGGCTGAGCTCATGGAGTTCCTTTTTCCGGGCCAGTGCAAACCCGACCGCTTCCCCGGCCAGGCGGTGCGCCTCCCGAAAGGCCACGCCCCGGGTCGCCAGGTAATCGGCCAGATCGGTGGCGTTCAAATAACCTCCGGAGGCGGCCCGGTGCATGTTCGCCTTGCTAAATTTAATTTTCGGCAGCATCGCGGTACATATTTCAATACAGGCTGTCAGTGTATCCACCGTATCAAACAACGGGGCTTTGTCTTCCTGCATATCCCGGTTATAGGCCAACGGTAGCGACTTCATCAGGGTTAAAAGGGTCGTCAGGCTGCCGATAGCGGTGGCGGTTTTACCCCGGATAAGCTCGGGAACATCAGGGTTTTTCTTCTGGGGCATAATACTGCTGCCGGTTGCAAAAGAATCCGGCAATTCTATGAAACTAAACTCCGAGGTCGACCACAAAATCAGTTCTTCCGACAGCCGACTGAAATGAACCATGCCCAGCGCTGCCGCTGCTAAGAATTCAATGATAAAATCCCTGTCGGAAACAGCATCGATACTGTTCGCGGATATGGATTCAAAACCGAGAAGCTCAGCCGTATAAGCCCTGTCGATGGGATACGTAGTGCCGGCAAGGGCCGCAGATCCCAGCGGCATCACGTTTATGCGTTTCAGACAATCCTCCAGGCGCCCGATATCCCTTAAAAACATTTCATAATAGGCCATGAGATGGTGGGACAAAAGAACCGGCTGCGCCCTTTGCATATGCGTGTAGCCCGGCAAGACGGTATCAAGATGTTTGCGGGCCAAATCAACTATTACCCTCTGTAACCGGTAAAGTCGGTGAATCATACGCGATGTTTCATCGCGCAAATACATCCTTGTGTCCACGGCAACCTGGTCGTTGCGGCTTCTGGCGGTATGAAGTTTTTGCGCAACCGGTCCCGCAATTTCGATCAGACGGGACTCTATGTGCATGTGGATGTCCTCCAGACTGTCGTCAAAGTCAAGACGATTTTCATCGATTTCCTGTCTGATTTTTTCAAGCCCCTGAATCAAGGCCTTGGCTTCTTCGTCGGTGATAATCGAGACTTTGGCCAGCATTTTACAATGCGCAATACTGCCGGCAATATCATAGACGTACAGCCGCCGGTCCACCTGAATTGAAGACGTAAATGTCTCAACAATATGAGCTGTTTTTTCTGAAAATCTGCCTTGCCAAAGTTTATCGGACATTAATTTCCAGCCGGGTCAAATTTTTGGGATTTAGAAAATTGATAAATTCGTAAAAAGTCGAATTCATCAAGTGTTTGGTGTTTCGTGTTTGGTGTTTGGTATGAAATATATGATGCAATATCGGCATGGTAGAATACTAAACACTAAATACCAAATACAAAACACACTCGTAAAAAGTTTGCTTTTCCGACTTTTTACGAGACCGTCAACATTCGGATTTAAGTTTTATCTGGTTTATGCTTAAACTATTGTTGCTGACCTTCCAACTCCTCAAAAATCTCATCCAGGCAACTTATCAGTGCGTCAATTTCCGCTTTTTTGACAATCAAGGGCGGAACAAAGCGCAGGATATTTTCCTGGATGCAATTAATTAGAAACCCGCGCCGCAGGCACTGGTTTACCAAAGATTCGCCGTTGATTGCCAGCTCAATGCCGAGCAGCAACCCCAGCCCCCGGAAATCAACAATAACGTCATGCCGCTCTTTTAACCACAGGAGTTTTTCTCTAAAATACTCTCCCACCTCGCGTCCCTGGTTGATAATGTTTCCCTGCACCAGGGTTTTGCAAACCTCAAGGGCTGCTGCGGTCACAAGCGGAGTGCCGCCAAATGTCGTTGCATGTGCCCCGGGACCGAATGCTTCGGCCACCTGTTCCCTGGCCAGCATGGCGCCAATGGGCAAACCATTGGCCAGCGCTTTGGCCAGGGTCATAATATCGGGTTCAACATCAAAATGCTCATAGGCAAAGAGCTTGCCGGTTCGTCCCATGCCGGTTTGGATTTCATCAAATATCAGCAGCACTCCCTTTTCATCGCAAACCCGGCGCACGGCCCTGAGATATCCGGCATCCAGACAGCGCACGCCGCCCTCCCCCTGGATCGGTTCCAGCATAACCGCACAGGTGTTGGAATCAATTTTTGACTGCAGCGCTTCAATGTCATTAAACGGGACATAATCAAACCCTTCCAAGACGGGATCAAATCCTTGCTTGATTTTGTCCTGTCCGGTTGCAGATAGGGTTGCCATGGTTCGCCCGTGAAAGGATTGTTCCATGGTAATGATTCTGAAACGGTTGTTTTCACCACGTTCGTTGAAGTATTTGCGGACCAGCTTTATGGCTGCTTCATTTGCTTCGGCACCGCTATTGCAAAAAAAAGCACGATCGGCAAAACTGTGAGCAACCAGCCAGGCGGCTAATTCGACCTGGGGAATCGTGTAGTAGAGGTTGGATACATGCGTAAGTGTTTGGGCCTGAATAGAGACCGCTTGGGCGACCCCCTCATGGGAATGACCCAGGTTGCACACGGCGATCCCCGCCAC
>PVMS01011488.1_pt1 | contig 27247 bp, 20 predicted proteins | sample 1853461 | NCBI WGS metagenome assembly PVMS01 (sample SAMN08582032, study PRJNA380276) | Marine sediment metagenome, whole genome shotgun sequencing project. | isolation source: ocean sediment barecode stripped | collected 2017
TCATGTTGCTATCGCTCGCCGTATTCATCGTCGCGTTCACGATGGGTGGATTGAACTACGTGACCACGGTACTGCAGGCGCGCTGCAAAGGCATGACGCTGATGCGCATGCCCTTGTCCGTTTGGGGTATTTTCGTCGCCACCATTCTTGGCTTGCTGGCATTCCCCGCATCGCTGGTCAGTGCCATCATGCTGCTGCTGGACAAGACATTCCTAACCACTTCCTTCATCCCGGCGATGCTTTCCGCAGGCGAGAACCTTAGTCATACTGGCGGCAACCCGATCCTGTACCAGCACCTGTTCTGGTTCTTCGGGCATCCGGAGGTATACATCGTAGCGCTGCCGGCGTTCGGTATCGTGTCCGATGTTCTCGCGACACATGCCCGCAAAAACATCTTCGGCTATCGCATGATGGTATGGGCAATTCTTGCCATTGGCGGACTGAGTTTCGTTGTGTGGGCTCACCACATGTATGTCAGCGGCATGAATCCCTACTTCGGCTTTTTCTTTGCTACTACGACATTGATAATCGCGGTGCCAACGGCGCTCAAGGTCTACAACTGGGTATTGACCTTGTGGCAGGGCAACATTCATCTGCGCGTGCCGATGCTGTTCGCGATCGGCTTCATATTTACGTTCATCCACGGTGGCCTGACCGGCATCTTCCTCGGCAATGTGGTTGTCGACCTGCCGCTGTCGGATACTTACTTTGTGGTTGCACACTTCCATATGGTGATGGGCGTATCACCGGTCCTGGTTGTATTTGCCGCCATCTACCACTGGTTCCCGAAGATGACCGGCAGGATGTACAACAAGACACTCGGCCGGTGGCACTTCTGGATGACGTTCTTCGGTACCTATTCAATCTACCTGCCAATGCATTATCTTGGCTTCCTTGGCGTACCGCGGCGCTATTTCGCGATGGGAACCACGGACTTCATCCCCGAGTCTGCGCAAACGCTGAATGCGAGCATCACCATTTCGGCCATATTCGTTGCCCTGACGCAGATCATTTTCTTCTACAACATGATCACGAGTATGCGCAATGGCGAGAAGGCTGACCCGAATCCCTGGGGTGCGACCACGCTGGAGTGGCAGACACCGGATACTCCGCCGAAGCACGGCAACTGGGGTCATGCTGGCTTGCCTGTCGTATATCGCTGGGCCTACGATTACAGCGTGCCGGGCTATCCGGACGACTTCATTCCGCAAAATGTACCGGGATCGGACGAAGCGCCGGTCGGCAGGGACCACGGAGTCAAGCACTAATGACGATTACGCTGATCTTCATCGCCGCGATCATGGTCACCGTCATCGGCTGGCTATTCCGGCAGACGATCAATACCCAGCCCTGGGTGGCGACCGCCGCAGACAATGCAGTATCGGGTGCTTCGCTGAACACCAACACCAGGACGATCGGCCTGGCAACATTTCTCGCTGTTGCGATCTCGTTGTTCGGACTTTTCATCAGTGCTTACACGCTGCGCATGCAAATGCCGGACTGGATTCCACTGGCTGAGCCGGACCTGTTGTGGGTGAACACCGGTGTTCTTGTGCTTGCCAGCGTCGTTTTTCAATGGACACGTGGTGCAGCGATCAAGGGAAGGGACACGGCCGTACGATTCGGCCTGACACTGGCTGGCACGTTGACCATCCTGTTTCTGCTTGGTCAGTTGATCGCCTGGCAGGATTTGCAGGCATCCGGATATACGATGTCACGCAATCCGGCGAATGCGTTCTTTTATTTATTGACCGCGGTGCATGGCGCGCATCTGCTCGGTGGCCTGTGGGTATGGGCGAAGTCCACTATCAAAGTATGGACCGGTGCAGATGCGGAGAGCGTTCGCATCAGCGTAGAGCTCTGCACGATTTACTGGCACTTCCTGCTGCTCGTTTGGGCAGTCCTGTTTGGAATGTTGTTATCTACCTAGAAGGATCACGATAAATGTCGGAAGCTGCAATTACTGAATCTGGGGATCTCCTGCCAGCTGGCATGCAGGGAGTCGTTACAGACTTCTCGGCGGACAAGCAGTCATTCCATGTGCCTTGGGGCAAGGCCATGATGTGGATCTTCCTCCTCAGCGACACATTTATTTTCAGTTGTTTTCTGATCGGCTACATGATGGTCCGGCTGTCCACGACGGATCCATGGCCGGTACCAAGCGAGGTGTTCGCGCTTAGTTTTGGCGGGGACCCCATTCCGCTTGTTCTTATCGCGATCATGACTTTCATCCTGATTACATCCAGTGGCACGATGGCGATGGCCGTTAACATGGGCTACCGAAAGAATCGCAAAGCGACATTCTGGCTCATGGTTGCAACAGCCGCGCTTGGAGCCTCGTTTGTCGGGATGCAGGCGTTCGAGTGGACCAAGCTGATTCTCGATGAAGGTGTACGGCCCTGGTACAACCCAATGGGCGCGGCACAATTCGGTTCGACCTTCTTCATGATTACAGGCTTTCATGGCATGCACGTAAGTGCAGGTGTCATATACCTGCTCGTGATTGCGTTCAGGGTGAAGAATGGTTTTTATGAGAAGCGAGGTGGCAACTACGAGATCGTCGAGATCGTCGGCCTGTACTGGCATTTCGTCGATCTCGTCTGGGTGTTCATTTTCGCGTTTTTCTATCTTTGGTAAAGATTCCGGGAGTTAGTGAGTATGGCTAGTGAAGGACAACAACATCCGCTCAGTATCTATTTCTGGATCTGGGGCCTGCTGTTCATCGTCAGCTTCTTCTCTTACATGGTTGATTACATCGGCTTTGAAGGGTATCTGCGGTGGACACTGATTATCACATTCATGCTGGTCAAGGCCGGCTTCATCGTGTCAATATTCATGCACATGTTTTGGGAACGCAGGGCATTGAAGCTCGCGATCCTGGTGCCACCGGTCGCGATTTTGATTTTCATTACACTGATGTCCCTGGAAGGTGATAATACGTTTCTTACTCGCATAGAGTTTTTCGGCCAGAGTGATTTTGTGGCGGAGTCGCCGCACCACTAGGTAGGAGCGGCATCCTGCCGCGATAATGCAACAATCGCGGCAGGATGCCGGTCCTACGAGGAACTCTCCGCAGGACCCCCATCTTTGCTAAAATACACCCATGGGCAGAGCAATCATTCTCGTTATGGATTCCTTCGGCATCGGTGCCACCGATGATGCGGACAGATTCGGCGATGTTGGTGCCAATACCTTTGGCAGTATTGCCGCCCAGCGAGCCAAAAACGGCTCCCCCTTGAAACTGCCAAATCTTGCCCGGCTCGGGCTGATGAACGCAGCGAAGGAAAGTGCCGGATCCTGGCCGGAGGGATGCCCAACCGACGTTGAGGTCGTTGGTGCCTATGGATTCGCAGCAGAGCTCAGCACCGGCAAGGACACACCCAGCGGGCATTGGGAAATCGCCGGCGTGCCTGTTCTGTTTGATTGGGGTTACTTCACCAAAAAAAGCGATACGTTTCCGCCGGAATTGCTGGAGGCGCTCATTGAGCAGGCAGACTTGCCAGGCGTCCTTGGCAACTGTCACGCTTCTGGAACCACCATTATTGCAGAGCTTGGCGAAGAACACATGGCGACGGGCAAGCCCATCGTTTACGCCTCTGCGGACAGCGTTTTCCAGATCGCCTGCCATGAAGAGTCGTTCGGTTTACAGAGGTTGTACGACCTCTGTGATATCGCCCGAACATTGGTTGATGATTACAACATCGGCAGAGTAATCGCGAGGCCATTTATAGGCAGCGACAGTAGCAGCTTTGTCCGAACCGGGAATCGGCGGGATCTGACGGTGCTGCCGCCATCGAAAACGCTTCTCGATAAGCTCGCCGATAGTGGTGGTGAGGTTGTCAGCGTTGGCAAGATCTCGGATATCTATGCACACCAGGGCATAACGAAAAAAGTAAAGGCAAACGGTAACGCAGCGTTGTTCGACGCGACGCTGGACGAAATCAAGGAAGCGCCGGACAGATCGATCATATTCACCAACTTTGTCGACTTCGACATGCTTTACGGACATCGGCGGGACGTCGATGGTTACGCTGCGGCGCTCGAGTACTTCGATGAGCGCCTGCCTGAGCTTCTTGAAATCATGAATGAGGACGACATCGTCGTGATTTGTGCGGATCATGGCTGTGATCCAACGTGGACCGGCACGGATCACACTCGCGAACATATACCCGTTCTGGTGTTCGGTGCTGGCGTGCCGGCCGGGTCAATTGGCAAGCGGGATTCCTTCGCCGATATCGGCCAAAGCCTGAGTCAATTCTTCGACTTAACGCCGATGGACTACGGTGAGAGTTTTCTGTCCTAAAGTGACAGCGTCATGCCCGGCCGCGCAATGCGAAATCCCCGGGACTCGACTTCTTCCCGCTCCGCGCTACCTTCAATTAAAAGCGGGTTCGTATGATTCAGGTGTATGAAAATGACCCGGGACTTTTCATCTTCGGTCATATCTGCAAACAGACGCATGCTCTCTGAAACAAACGGGTGGCCAATTCCGCTCATATCACGGCCGGGTAACTCGCCGTCCGCGAAAAACGTGGCATCCAGTAACGCGTAGTCGACTGACCGCACGAGGTCGCGAATGCTGGTATCCCAGCGATCCCACTTGTCGATGTCCGGAATGAACAATGCAGATTTGTTTGGGCCGTCAATACGAAAGCCAACGGTTTCTGTGTATTCATCGCGATGAGGCACCAACATCGGTGTGACAGCCAGTCGGTCTGACAAGCTGATGTTTTCGCCGTCCTCGAGATTGAGCAGGCGGATATTCTGGAAATTGACCAGCTGATCCCACGGTCCGTTATTCGATAAATAACTGCGCATTCGCGGCATTGCGTAGACCGGGACATTTTTTGAGCCGCTCGCTTCGTGACCGAAATGCATCAGGCCGGCGTAGTGGCCAATGTGTCCATGCGTCAGGAACACTCCACCCAGAGTGAATTGTGGATCCGGTGCAATAGTATGCAATCGAAAAAGTTGCTCGCGCATATCCGGTGTTGCGTCGAACAGGTACTTGCGCATGCCCTGTGGATCGATCACCGCGATTGAGCTCGCCAGCCGTTTAAACTCCGGATTTTCCCATGCCCGCATGCAGTGCGGCTGGTAGCAGTTTGCCTGTGGGTAGCCGGCATCCTGCGCAATTCCGAGTACGACGATATAAGGTGACTCCTCCGCCAATACGGACGCGAAATTCGAGACAAGTGCCAACGACGCAAGTAGTCGTAGTGGAAGCGGAGTCATGATCACGTAGCACCTGGGCAGGAAATAGGTATTTCGCCCGGGTAGTTGAAACGCGCTTCGGTCGGCTCATAAAAGTCAGTGAGCCGAAGAACGCCTCCCCGGCGTTCGAACCATCCTGCAAGTTTCTCCCTGAACAATGGTGCGCTTGGATCAGTGACAAACCCACCCGGGGGCATGATTGGCGAGAAAATATTATTGCCACCTATTGCGAGAAAGTCAGTAGTCGCGACCAGCAGTATTTCCTGATCGCTGACAGCACGCCCATCATTTCGCAACATTGTTACGAACAGTTGAGAATCGCGGCATTCTGCACTCAAACGAATGCCCGCGATACCGGCACGCCAGTTGCCGTTACCGAGCTGGTTTTCGAACAATGTCCTGAGATCTGCACCACTAATCGAGAGCAGCACAACGCGATTGTCGAACGGAAATATTTCGTAAATGCTGCCATAGGTCAGCGGGCCCGGTGGAATATCCGCTCGAATTCCGCCGACGTTATTATGGATTGCGACATCAGCGTTACCTGCCGTTTCGAGCATCGCGCTGGTAAACAGATTGCCGAGCGCCGACTCTGGAACCCCCGACCTGTTGAACCCCGCTTCTACCGCAACGCCAACTTGCCGCGTCTTATACGTTCGAACATCGTCAATTACCGGTTTGATCAAAGTTTCGATTGCAGAGTCCCTCACGATCATCGTGCCAGCGTAAACAGACGCCGGCCCCGCTTCAGGGTCATTGCTGCATTCATCCGCGCTCACGCGGAACTCACAAATACGCGTAGGTGGAAATACAGACTTTTTTGTAATCCGTGCCCGATCACGGTCAACGGTAATGTCCACACGACCAAAGTACTGGCCGCGGGAGAATGAAGAAATCACCGATATGCCATTAATGTTGTGTGCAATGCCTTCGTGTCTATGGCCGGCGACGATGACGTCCACAAGGCTGGTTGGCAGTTCCTGCGCAACCCGAAAAATTTCGCCATCCATCCAACAACTCGTCAGGTCGTCCGGATCATCAAATTCAAGACACTCAGAACCAGCATGTGCGGTTACGATGATCACGTCCGCCCCGTTTCGTCTCAGTTCTTCCGCTTCGCGTCGAATGATCGAGGCGAGCGGGGCGACGCTCAGGCCTTTGATGTTAGCCAAATGAGTAGTCGAGAGTGCGTATTCGGTCAAGACGCCAACAACGCCCACTTTGACACCGGCAGCATCAATAGTGACTGACGGCGAAACGTTTGGCCAGTCAACGGGCTGGCCGGTACTATCGTCGAAAAGATTGGCGGCAAGTATCGGAAAAGTCGCTTCTGCGGCGCGCGCTTTGAGTGCTCCTCGTGCATCATCGGACGCCGTCACCGGAGTGGGCTTGGGTCCTGTGGGCCCGTAGTCGAATTCGTGATTGCCAATGGCGGCGGCGCTGTAACCCAGCGCGTTGTATGCCTGCACAACAATGGCGCCTTCGTTCAGATTTGACTCCAGCGTGCCCTGCCACATGTCGCCAGCATCAATAAGCACTACAGTGCCACCGTCGGCAGCTCTCCTGGCCCGCAAGTTGTTCACATAGGCTGAAAAAACGGCAAGACCACCGTAGCCGTTCGTGGGCAGAATGACGCCGTGAAGATCGTTGGTGCCGATGATCGATATGACCGTGAATCCAGAGTCTTCGTCTTCAATCTCGGGCGCACAGGCGGCGAGACATGCAAGCAGCAGGAATGCAGCCACACGGCTATTCCTGAACGTCGTTTTCTGCCTTGACCTGGTCTGCATGTTTATGGACTTGTTGTCATTCATTCGCTGAACAGCGATTCCTGAATTCTGGCGGCAAGAGCATTTGCTTCACGCCTCACTCGTTCTGTGTCGATGGTCAACATCTCGTGATTGTTCATCAAGACTTTCCCATCGACGACTACTGATGCAACGTCCTGCTCATCGGAAACATACACCAGGTGAGAAATAACGTCGTAGGTTGGTATGAAGTGAACATCGTCAAATGACACCTGGATGATATCTGCGCGTTTTCCCATGGTGATGGAACCGACCTTGTCATCGATACCAATGGCCTCGGCGCCACCTCTTGTTGCCATTGTCAGGACGGTGGTCGCGGACATGACCTCAGGGTCCATGCGGTCTACTTTCTGTAAAAATGCAGCCAGGCGCATCTCCTCCCACATATCGAGGTCGTTGTTGCTGGCCGCACCATCCGTACCAAGTCCGACGCGAACACCGGCCTGCAACATCCTGGCCACCGGAGATATTCCGGCTGCTGTTTTCATGTTCGATGTCGGATTGTGAATCACGCCGACTTTACGATCTGCGAGTATCGTAATTTCGTCGTCAGTCGGCCACACGACATGTGCGCCGATCGTTGGGCCATCAAGAAAACCGATCGACTCGAATAACTCGATACTGGTCATGCCGAAAGTGCTCTTCGAATACTGAAGTTCAAAAGCCGATTCGGACATATGAATGGTGATGGCGACGCCGGCCTCATCGGCAGCTTCGCGAGTTGCTCGCAGCTGATCCGAATTGAGCGTGTAATTTGCATGCGGGCCGAAAACGGGCGTCACCCGACTGTTTCGGCCTTTCCAGCGGTCTATGAATGCCAGGCCCTTGGTGATGGAGTCATCGGCATTCTCCGCATCCGGGCTGCGCTGATCGATCACAGTCGCTGATACCAATGCCCGCATACCACAGGACTCGACGACATCCGCTATGACATCGGGGAAGTAGTACATATCCACGAACGTCGTTGTGCCACCTCGAATCATTTCCCAGCACGCCAGTTCCGTGCCGATTCGAACGAACTCAGGGTCAACAAATTCGACTTCCGCCGGAAAGATGTAGTTGGTCAGCCAGTCCATCAATGCAAGATCGTCCGCGATGCCACGTAATAATGTCATGGCGGCATGTGAATGCCCGTTGATGAGTCCAGGCATCACAATTCGATTTTCACCCTGCAGGGTCTCTTCAGCATCGTAGGTGGCGGAAATCTCGGTAACGCTTCCGACTGCGATAATGACACCCTGGTCCACTGCGACGGCCGCATCTTTATACACTGAGCCATCAGCATCCATGCTGACAATGTAGTCCCCTTGTACGATTAAATCGATTATTCGCCTGGAGTCGTCGACCTGGCTTCGTGCCGCAGGATCATCGTGAGATGCTGGAGAACACGCGAACAGGAGCAGGCTGCTGAAGAGACAAAGAAGCGCATTCGAGCCACGATTCGGCCGATTAATTATCATTCTGGATACCGTATGGTTGAAAACGTGTCTTTGGAGTTATGGCTCCCATTCTAACCCGGGATGGTTCAGAATGAGCGTCCGCGCCGAATGAAAGGGTAAAGTGAGTCCAAAACGTGATTAATTTCAAAGAGATACCAAAAGTCGAATTACATTGCCACCTGGAAGCATGCTTTCGGCCGGAAACCGTTATGGAGGTGGGCAAGGTACTTGGGCTCGACGTACCGCAGGACATCGACAACTTCAGAAACAACTGGTTGTTGCGTGAACAGCTGGACAACCTGGAAATCGCCCTGGCACGGTTTGTCGACATCCAGAAAATCTGGTGCTCCGAGGAAGTCATCGAGCGAATGACATTCGAAGCCTGCGAGTACGCGGTAGAGCAAAATATCCGCATCATGGAATTTCGATACGCACCGGACTTTATTGCATTCGATAAGCCGCACCTCACATTCGAGAAAATTCATGATGCTATCCTTCGCGGAATTGAGCGAGCGCGGCATCCGAATCTGGCAGTCGGCCTTATTGGAATAGTTCAGAAAACACTGTCGCTGGATGCGGCAGAGAGAACGGTGGATTTCATTGTGCACAACAGCGACACGTTTGTCGGTCTCGATTTTGCTGATAAAGATACGCACGAACTCTCCGCCTATGCGCCGATGGTGGAAAAAGCCCGGGCTGCCGGCATTCGATTGACAACCCACGCCGGCGAGGAGCGCGGACCGCAAGCGCCGGGTGAGGTGAGATCAGCAATCGAAGTCCTGGGTGCGGAGCGAATCGGACACGGCATCCATATCATCCATGACGAGGAAGTCATGCAACTGGTGCACGATGCAGGCGTGACGTTGGAAATATGTCCGACCAGCAACTGGCTAACCAGTGCGGTCGCCTCAACGGCAAAGCATCCAATCGCAAAATTGGACAAGAAAGGGGTAGCTGTAACCATTAATTCGGACGACCCGGCACTATTCGGCATAGACCTGTGTCATGAGTATCGTCTTATGCACGAAGAACACGGTTTCGATGAGAAAGACTTTGCCAGGTGCAACCAGCAGGCAGCGCGGGCAAGTTTCCTGCCGGATCAGGTTAAGCAGCGCGTCTGGAAATTCGACACATAAAAAAACGGGGCAACACTGTTGCCCCGTTTCCTGTCGAGTGGCTAGTCAGACCTACTTAAATTCCATGATTATACGAAGTCCGTATTCACGGATATCGTTGCTCAGAATTCGAAGGATGTAGTCATTGGTGTTCAGACGCGCGTTATCGTAGCGCTCGTCCGTCAGGTTCTTGCCATACAGCGCCAGCGTCCAGTCGGCGTTGTCCGGGCTGTACGCAATATCAGCATTGATCAGGCTGCGGCTGTCAATCGCGGTAAAACGGCCTGGATCATCGGTCGGCTCGCCAAACATGGAATCACGATACGAGTAGTCGAAGCGTGCGGTGACACTGCCGTTTGAGACCGGGAAAGTCCATGCCGGGCTCAGCGATGCGGTAACTTCCGGCGTCAATGGTGCAACGGCTTCCGGGTCATCCACATCGACGTTGATGTAGCCGAACGAACCGTCGATCACGAAGCCATCCGTAATGGCCCACGTACCCTCGAACTCGACTCCTGTCGATGTCTGGTCAACGATGATATTACGCGTGTCAAAGCCCACACCGGCTGTGGTGCTGACCTGGTAGGGCAGATCCGTGTAGTCGGTATAGAACACCGCGACGCTCATACGGAAGTTGTTGCCGAGCGTACCTTTCAGCCCTGCCTCGTAGTTGAGGGCCGTGATGTTGTCGCTGGACAAAGACAGCAGGCAGGGTTGTCCGCCAAACAGACAAAACGGACGTGCTGGAAACTGTCCGGATTGATAACCGCTCTGGATTGCGCCATAAATATTCAGGCTCTGGGTCATGTCCCAGGTTGCTGCAAGTTCCCAGCTGGTGTCGGTCCATTCGCGATTCGCACCGTCAGTTAAACCCGGCGGAGTAAACACCGGCGGACGTGAGTTGAGTTGCGCGAACGCGTTCTTTTCATCGCGCGTATAGCGGAGGCCGCCAGATAGTGCCAGGCGATCCGTTAGATCGAAGCCGACGTTTGCATAAACAGCCTGGCTTTTCAGGTCCTGACTCGTCAGGAAGTCACCCGGAAAGGTCAGGAAAGCGGTCGGATCCTGGAAGTTGAAACCATCCTCATCGAACTGGTAGAGGCCACCAACAAAATTCCAGCGTTCAAATTCACCAGACCATTGCAGCTCATACGTGCGCTGGTTCGCCTCGCCAACTTCCGGAAATGACAGGAAATCATCAACAAAACTGTCATCGTCGAGACCTGCGCGATACTCGGATGATCGATCACTGATCAGCAGGCGCAAATTCATGTCTTCTGTGAAGCCCCAGTCCGCCGTGAAAGATACGCCGCGTGCTTCGTTGCTCACGACCACCTGGTTGGCCTGGCCAGAATTGGAATCGTACGGGTTTGCCGCTACGTCCGAATTACGATAGCCGGCACCATAGACCGCGCCATCGGGCACTTCGTCGATTAACGTCGTGTATGGGTTCATGCCACCTTCGCCGTCGTTCCCATCAGCGGTTAGCAAGATTGAGAAGTCGTCGGTCGGTTTCCAGGAGAAGGCTACACGAGCTGAAACATCGCGAAACTCTCCGACGTCCTTCGCCGGATTCTTGATCTGCAGGTAATTACCGGAACCGCCACGACTCTTGAATGCGCCGTTGATGGACAGAGCCGTCGTGTCTGACATTTGGATATCGCCGTAAAAATCACCATCGAGTCGATCTTCCGTACCGATCCTGAGGCCGACTTTTGCGCCTTCGAATTCACCTGGCCGCTGGGTGATGATATTGATAGCGCCGCCGATGGAGTTTCGGCCATACAGCGTGCCCTGAGGTCCACGCAGCACCTCGATTCGCTCGATGCTCGACAGGCTCCAGTTTTGACCTATTTGTCGACCGAGATAGACGCCATCAAGGTAAACCGCTACACCAGGATCGGTAAAGATCAGGTGATCCTGCAAGCCGATACCGCGGATAAATGGATTGGCGGAAGAGGTGTGACCGGCGGAAAACGTCGTGACGTTCAGGTTAGGCACGAATTTGCCAATGTCGACAAGATCGCTTATGCCCTTTGCTTCAATCTGTGCACCGGTGAACGCGCTGATTGCAACCGGTACTTCAAAAATGCTTTGCTCGCGCTTTTTCGCGGTTACGGTGATCTCTTCAAATATCGAACTTGAGTCACTCTGAGCCGTGGCCAGCGATGGCACAGCGATGACTGATAGTGCTATGCACGACAGTAGTGTGTTGCTTACGAGAAACTTTTTGGCCTTTCGCTGAATGTGTTTTTCTAACATTATTGTTCTCCGAATCTGGGTTTGGCACTGGCTAAAATTAGTTGCTCTGGCCCAATATGGATTGTGGTTGGTGAATGGATTATTCGACTTGGCTAAGTGAACAGGGTTCCAATAATGCCACAGATCGATGACGCATATAGCAGTTTCCGCGTCATCCTATGCGGCCAACTCGATTGACCATATTTATTAGTAATAACAATATGTTACAGACCAATATTCGTGCTAGTCTGGTTGCCTGAATAAATCGAATATGGGGGGTTACTCACAAGTGTTGTTTTCAGACGTCATCCGCCACAAGCGCGACGGCGAACCGCTGACCGACTCGGAGATCGATTTTTTCGTCGCCGGGCTTGCAGATGCCAGCATTCCTGCAGAGCAGGTCTCCGCTCTCGCGATGGCGATATTTCTGAACGGCATGTCATTCGAAGAAGCGAGCCGGCTGACGATTGGCATGGCGAATTCGGGCACAGTTCTGGACTGGTCCAGTGCGGGTCTGGACGGGCCTGTTGTCGACAAACATTCGACCGGGGGCGTCGGGGATAAAGTCAGTTTCCTGCTGGCGCCAATCGTTGCTGCCTGTGGCTGTTATGTGCCAATGATTTCCGGTCGCGGTTTAGGCCATACTGGTGGGACGACGGATAAAGTCGAGTGTATTCCCGGTTACCAGTCGATGCCGGATTTTGAACTGTTCAAAAAAGTGGTCAGGTCGGTCGGCTGCGCCATAATCGGGCAAACGAATGACCTGGCGCCGGCAGACAAGCGCTTTTACGCAATACGAGATGTCACATCGACGGTTGAGTCAGTGCCGTTGATTACCGCATCGATCTTATCGAAGAAAATCGCCGCGGGTCTCGATGGCCTCATTATGGATATCAAGGTTGGCACGGGTGCGTTTATGCCAACCGTAGAGCGTGCGACGGAATTAGCAAACAGCATTATCGGGACGGCGGCAAAAGCCGGACTGAAGACCCACGCGATATTGACCGACATGAATGAGGTGCTGGGTGATACGGCGGGCAATGCGGTTGAGATCGTCGAGTCCATCCTTTATCTGCGGAACGAGCATCGCGAATCCCGACTGGATCAGGTGACGCTCGGTCTTTGTGCAGAGATGCTGGTTGTCACCGGTGTGGAAACAGAAAGAAGCGCCGCATTGGCAAGGGTTGATGCTGCCGTTACAACCGGGAGCGCCGCTGAGAAGTTTGATCAAATGGTGGCGGCCCTTGGTGGTCCGAACGATTTCACTGACACTTATGAAAAGCATTTGCCTGTCGCGGCTATCGTACGCCCGGTGTTTTCGGAAGAAACCGGCGTACTCTCAAGGGTTGATGCTCATGCTGTCGGCAATGCAATCATAGTATTGGGTGGCGGGCGACGGATGCTGGGTGAGAAGCTGGATCTGGCTGTAGGGTTTACCGATATTGCTCACATCGGCGACATCATTGACTCTGCGACACCACTTGCCACCATTCATGCCGCAACCGAAGAGCAGGCGGAGGAAGCTGCTATGCTGTTGCGCGCAGCTTGCGAAATAGCTGAGGCCAATACTTCGGCGCAAGCGGTGATCTACGATATTCTGACCGGCGACTAAGAAGGAAAAACAAATGTCAGGCAACTACATTGGAATTGTGGGCATCGCTGTAATTCTTGGCTTAGCGTTGTTGCTATCAACCAACCGCAAGGCAATCAGCCTACGAACCGTTGGCGCGGCACTTGGACTGCAGATCGCAATCGCCGCTTTTGTGCTTTACCTGGATTGGGGCAAGCGCATGATCGTCGGAATTAGCTTTGGTGTGCAGGCTGTTATCGATTATTCGCGCGCGGGAATCGATATGCTGTTCGCCCCTTTTTTGACCGGTTCTCATTTGACAGGTGACGCCTCGGGTTTCAGTTTCGCTATATACGTCTTGCCGGTCATTATTTTCTTTTCCGCACTGATGTCGGTGATGTATCACCTGAAGATAATGCAATGGGTTGTGAAGATCGTTGGCGGCGGTTTGCGAAAAATCATCGGTACCGGGCCGGTTGAGTCCATGAATGCGGCGGCCAACATATTTATCGGCCAGACAGAGGCGCCCCTGGTCATTCGCCCGTACTTAAAAAAGATTACCGAGCCCCAGCTGTTTGCCATCATGGTTTCAGGTGTCGCCTCCATTGCCGGCACGGTTTTGGCCGGCTATGTATTGATGGGCGCCGAAATGCAATACCTGCTTGCTGCAAGCTTTATGGCGGCGCCCGGTGGCTTGTTAATGGCGAAAATCGTCATGCCTGATGAGCATATCGATACGTCCGCCGAGGCTAAAGCTGAATTGAAAATGGAGGACAGCAAGCACGCAAACGTCATTCTGGCGGCAGCCGTCGGTGCCAGCGACGGTTTGAGGCTGGCAGTCAATATCGGAGCGATGTTGATTGCGTTCGTTGCATTAATCGCGTTGTTCAACGGACTTGTGGGTGGGATCGCCGGTCTCTTCGGCTACGAAGGACTGACTCTGCAAAAAATTCTCGGTGTAATTTTTCAACCATTGATGTACGTCCTCAGCGTTCCGTGGGAGGAGGCGCAGGCGGCCGGCGCACTATTTGGAGAAAAGCTGGTATTGAATGAGTTTGTCGCATTCAGTCATCTGGATGAATACCTGGCAGGCATGAGCCCGAGGACAGTTGCGGTCGTAACGTTCAGCCTGTGCGGTTTTGCAAACCTGTCGTCAATCGCGATTTTGCTCGGCGGACTCGGTGTGCTGGTGCCGGAGAAAAGAGAATTGATCGCCAAATTCGGCATGCGGGCCGTGGCCGCAGGTTCGCTGTCAAACCTTATGAGCGCTGCGCTTGCCGGTTTGTTGATGACGTTCTGATCTGGGCGATCCATGAAAGCGAAAAAGATCATCATCGACTGCGATCCGGGTCAGGATGACGCGATCTGTCTTCTGCTGGCCATGGCGTCACCGGATGATTTTGACATTCTTGGAATCACCGCAGTTGCAGGTAATGTTCCATTGGATCTCACGCAACGAAACTCACGCATAATATGCGAACTTGCGAGGCGCGCCGACATCGATGTTTATGCCGGGTGTGCGGACCCAATGGTGCGGGATCTTATTACAGCCGAAAACGTTCATGGCAATACCGGCATCGACGGCATTGATATTTACGAGCCAGCTCATCCGCTGCAGTCGCAGCATGCCGTCGATTTCATCATAGAGTCTCTGCATGCAGAAGAGGAGGGCACCGTCACGCTAGTACCCACCGGTCCATTGACCAATATCGCGACGGCCTTCGACAAGGATCCGTCGATCGTGCCGAAAGTGGAAAACATCGTATTAATGGGTGGTGCGATGCGTGAGGGAGGCAATCACTCGCCGTCTGCCGAGTTCAACATCCTGGTTGACCCGCAGGCCGCCAAAGTGGTTTTCGAATGTGGCAGGCCGTTGACCGTGCTGGGTCTCGACGTTACACACCAGGTGCTTGCGACCAGGGAGCGCGTTGCGCGTATCAGGAATATTGGCAGTGAGGCGGCTATCGCGACCGCTAACATGCTGGACTTCTTCAACCGCCATGACACCAAGAAATACGATAGCCTGGGATCGCCATTGCACGATCCCTGCACCATCGCCTACATGCTTCGGCCGGATCTTTTCACGAGTAAGCAATGCAATATTTCAATTGAAACGCAGTCCGAGTTGACGATGGGTAATACCGCTGTCGACTTCTGGCATGTCACCGACAGGCCGAGCAACGCGAACTGGGTTTATGGCATCGATGCGGATGGGTTTTATGAGTTGCTGACGGAGCGGCTCGCTCGGTTTTAGCAGAAGCGCGCACAGGTTCGCGGGTCAGGACCCGCTATTTCAGTTGAAACGACATCGGCAGGAGATCGTCGATGCTGTACTCGACAAACTCGCCACCACTATCCAGGACGATTATTCGGGTATCGTCGTCGGAAAACTCGCTAATGCGCTGCCGGCAACCGCCACAGGGGGCGCAATCCTCAAGTTGCTGGTGGCCGCCGACCACCGCGATCACGGCGATCTTCTTTCCGCCGCCTGCGATCATCGCGCCTATGGCGTTCGCCTCTGCGCAACTTCCTTGTGGAAATGCCGAGTTTTCGACATTACAGCCGGTATAGATGTGGCCTTGATCGTCCAGGAGCGCTGCACCGACAAAAAAACCGGAATAAGCGGCATGGGCGCGACCACGCACCTTCTTGGCTTCAGCAACTAAATTATCGTGATTGCCGGACATTCGATTTACTAGCGTTCGACCGCGGTCGGAGATTTTTGCGCCGTCCGTTTTTGGATGGCGTCGTAGTAAGTGGCGAATGGCGGACGATCAATATAACGGCCGGCGCCGCGCTCCACGTCAAGCTCACCATTGGCCCAGACAACTTTGCCCTGGCTTAATGTATGGGACGCACATCCGCGTACTTCCATTCCCTCAAAAATATTGTAGTCAACTTTCTGGTGGTGCGTTTTCGCCGAGATGGTTTTCGTTGCCTCTGGATCCCAGACAACGATATCCGCGTCGGCGCCGATGCTGATGCTACCTTTCCTCGGGTAAACGTTGAATATCTGCGCCGCGTTGGCTGAAGTCACCTGGACGAACTCATTCATCGTCAATCGGCCGGTATTCACGCCGTGATGCCACAAGACCTCGAGCCTGTTCTCAACGCCGCCGGTGCCGTTCGGAATCAGGCGGAAATCATCTTTGCCGGCCGCTTTCTGGTCTGCGCAGAAACAGCAGTGATCGGTAGCCGTTGTCTGCAGGTTTCCTGATTGCAGCCCATGCCACAGCGCTTTCTGATGTTCGCGAGAACGGAACGGTGGGCTCATCACATGTGCCGCAGCAGTAGCAAAATCCTTGTCCCGGTAAACGGAATCATCAACCAGCAAGTGACCGGCGAGGACCTCGCCATAAACGCGCTGGCCCTCATTCCTGGCCCGTGTGATTGCTTCAAGCGATTGCCGGCACGAGTTGTGTACGATGTAAATCGGCACGCCCAACACTTCTGCAATGCGAATAGCGCGATTGGCTGCTTCGCCTTCGACTTCGGGCGGCCTTGAAAGGGGGTGGCCTTCCGGGCCACGTATGCCCTTGTCAAACATCTCCTGCTGCAGGCGGAATACGAGATCTCCGTTTTCAGCATGGCAGGTAACGATGGCGCCCAGCTCAATTGCTCGCGAGAAGCTGTTAACCAGTATCTCGTCATCGGCCATAATGGCGCCTTTATAGGCCATAAAGTGCTTGAAGCTGTTTATGCCGTGGTCATGCACCAGCGTGCCCATGTCTTCGCGGACTGAGTCGTCCCACCAGGTGATCGCGACGTGGAATGAATAGTCCGCGACGGACTTCTCACCCCATTCACGCCACTGCTGCCAGGCCTCCATAATGCGCTGTTGCGGATTCGGGATCACGAAGTCGATGATCATGGTCGTGCCGCCGGCAAGTCCTGCCGCGGTGCCCGAATAAAAGTCTTCGCTGGCAACCGTGCCCATGAACGGCAACTGCATGTGGGTATGTGGGTCGATGCCGCCCGGCATTACGTATTGCCCGCCGGCATCAATCGTGGTCGCGCCCTTCGGGGCATCGATGCTGTCGTCGATGGCAGTAATCTTGCCGTTATTGCAAAGCACATCCGACCGGTAAGTGCGATCTGATGTAACGATCGTTCCACCCTCTATTAATACTGACATCTCGCTGGCCTTGTTGGTGAATGAGTAAAGAACGCTTCCCGGCTGGTTTTAGTTAACAGTGGTCCATGAACCGTGCATCGGGTTAGGCAACACATACCAACCTTCGCCCCAATAGCTATTGAATTCAACCGTTGCTGCGTGACGGCTTGCAATTGTCGCACTTTCGCTGCAGGGATGGAGCGGCTTTTTTCTGGAGCACGAAATGAAGTCACCGAGGTCGTCTCCCAGCACCATGATGACACGATGAGTCTTGGCGATATGTTCGCGGCGCGACAGTTTCTCGCGGTCCCAGCCGAGGTCTTCATTGGCGAGCATGAGGTGATCATCGTCAACCTCGACACCTACTTCGCGAAGGTCCTGCAAAGTTACCGCTTTCTGCGGGCAGGGGTCATCGCTCCCGGCTCTTTTCTCGCAGGGACGATTCGTCACGAAAAATACTTCCACCCCGGCATCCTGGGCCTTGCGAACAAACTCGATCGCACCGGGAATTGGCTTTGCGATATTCTCGTCGGTCCATGCATTCATTACGCTGTTTTGGAAAGGTTGTACAAGGATCACCTGGAACTCAACGTTGGATACGATCGTCTCATCGACATCCGTAATAATGGCCAGTGGTAATTCGGATGCCTCGGTCTGCCAGGGTAAAGCGCTCCAGGAAGTGTCGTCGATAAACTTCTGCAAGTCTTCGCTGGCAGCGGAATAGGCCTGCAATGACAGTGCCTCAAATTCCGCCGCCGTCCGGACCCACAAAACGCCGCGATCAATATCTTTTGCGCCGCCGTCTGTTGGTGAACATCCAGTCAGTGACCACATCGCCAACGCAAGAACGACCAGTGGATTTATTATTTTTCTACCCATTACTTCTCCGCATACTGCCAGCACGAAATACCAGTGTTTTTCAAAATCAGAAGGACTGCCCACATTATCATGGTGATCGCTTTCGACCAAAAAAATGGGCAATATGCGTGCAGGTTTAGTGTCCGGAAACAAAGATCTTGATAATGAAATACACAAATACCATGGTACTTGCGCTGCTGCTGATTCTCGCGGCCTGCACTGCGCAGCCGGTCAATTCATCAGTTCCCGGCGAGGCAACGATTTCCATCATCCACCTGAACGATACTTATCGCGTAGGTGACGTCGAAGAGGGGCGTCGGGGTGGCTATGGGCGTATCGCCACACTCGTGCGGGAGCTGCAGGCCCAGGGCAAAATCGTACGTATTACCCATGGTGGCGATCTGCTTTTTCCATCCCTTGAAAGCCAGTTGTGGAATGGCGAGCAGATGGTTGAGGCGTTGAATTTTCTGAATGACCTGGCGCCGACTTACTTTGTACCAGGTAACCACGAGTTTGACAGGCGCACATCCGGCGCTGTTGTGGATGCGGTCCGCAAATCCGAATTCAAATGGCTTGGCGACAACCTGCATTTTGAAACCGGTGAGACAGACGTCGACTCGTCGCTCGAACGCGCGTTCATATTTTCTGCAGGTGGCCGAAATATTGGCATATTCGCTCTTACGCTGCTGCCGCGCGATGGTGGCAACGACAGAGCCTATGCGCGTGTCGAGGGAGAGTATCTCGATGTCGCTGAAAGAACAATCGGGAAGCTGGAGCGCGCCGGTGCTGAACTGATTTTCGGGCTCACACACATGCACCTGGCGGACGATAAAATGCTGGCCGATCTGAAGCTGCGTCACCCGTCATTCATGTTCATAGTTGGCGGCCATGAGCACGAGCCGGAGTTTGAAGCGGGATCTGAAGGCGCAGCTACCATCATGAAAGGTGCATCCAACGCCCGGACCATCTGGCAAATCGACATCACATTCGATGACGGCACACCAGCAATCTCAACCACCGAAATAGCGGTTGACCAGAGCATCGAGACCGATCCGGAATACCAATTGCTCGCCGACAAATGGCGCAATCGTCTGCTTGAAATAATTCCGTTTTTGCTGAGCCGCGTCGGGGAGGCGGCGTTGCCACTCGATGGGCGAGAGGTCACGCTCAGAAACGTGGAAAGTAACTGGGCCAATTTCATCGTGGATCAAATGCCGGGTGCATTTGGCGAGCCAGCCGCGGATTTTGCGTTCATTAACAGTGGCACGTTGCGCATCGACGATTACGTCACGGATGACATCACGTTCGAAGATATCGGCCGTACGTTCGGCTTTTCTTCCTATCTCAATCACATGACGATTAACGGCGGAGATTTCCGGACACTCCTGGAAGCCGGCTACCGTGGTGACGGCCCCAGCAAGGGATACTTCCCGCAGATTTCAGGCTTCAGGGTCTGTGTAGACAGAAGCCGCCCCGAAGGGCAGCGGATTGTGCAGTTGCAGGTCCCCGACAATGGAGGCTGGCAGGAAATTGATAACAGCAGGGACTACACACTGGTTGTATCCGATTTCATTTTCCGCGGGGGCGACGGCTACGACTTCTCCAAGGCGCGTAATGTGTCGCGACCCGGTTCCGAACTCAAGTACCGTGTACTGGATGCCATCCTGATAGCCCAGGCTAAAGGCCAAAAGGTTGGTGGGCCGGTTGACCCGAAAAACCGCAGAATTGCGATGCTGGTTGAAGGAGACGAGAGCTGTTATTGATGATCGCCTCTCGAACCGGGACATTCGCTGCTCCTGCGGTTTTCATCGCCAACAAAAAGGGCGGCCCTGAGGCCGCCCTTGTCTGCACATATTTTCGATCTAGAACGCGTATTTGATGCCAAACCGGACCTCATAGCGAGAGGCATCACCGATGCGCGGTTCATCCGTGCCTCTGACCACGGTGCGTGGGAAGTTATGCTGTCTCATCACACCCCAGCTATCATTCAGCAGGTTGGTCAGATTATCGACGAGCAGGAACACCGATGCTCTGTCATCTTCGCGGAAAACCGGAATTCCGACATCGATGCGAAGATCGAGCTTCGTCCATGAAGAGCCGGTTTCACCATTGCGTTGGTCACCCGGTTCCAACACATTGTCTCTGAAGTCCAGGAACGGCGTGAAATTGTAAGGACTGGCGGTGCCGTTGAAAGTATAGCTGTAGGGCCGGCCGGTGTTTGAGGATCCATACAGAGACATGATTGTCGGAAATCTGTTGAAGAAGTCCTTGCGCCAGGTCGTCGTGAATGTGAAGCGGTGTTCAATGTTGTAATTCGACTGTGACAGGACATCCTCCTGGGGGTCGAAGAAGGAACGATTCTGATAGTTTGAGAACGCTACTGAACTCGTCATTGGGTTCACGTCTTCGGCGTCAGTGTAGGCGTAACCAACGGTAAAATCGAAACCGTTATCAAAGGTTTTAGCGAGAGCTATCGAGAAAGCTTTTGCACGATTGCCTTTGTCACTGTTTGTAAGAACAAAACTGTCCGCGCGCACGCTATCGTAAATGGGATAGCCATCCGGATCTGTGCCAACCTGGTCGATGTCGCCGTGCAAAATCATTGCTGAGTCCTGGCTTTCCGTTATCAACAAGTCGGCGGTCAGTACGTAGTCACGGGGAAACATGTGCGTGATGCCCAGGGCAAACTTCCATTCAGACGGCAGTTCGAAATTCGGATCCAGATAATTGATCTCGAAGTTGTCGCCAACGCCTGACGCTACGGCATCAAACAGCTCTTCTTGAATACAGTATCCGGGTCCGCTTGGAACGCCGGATTCGCACGCGACATAGACGACATCGGCATCAAACAGCGAACGGGATCCATCGGTGTAGCCGAAGGAACGACCACGCTGGCCGAATTGAAGCACGTTGTTGGCGGAATAATTATTCGACAGCCACACATTCGGGTTGCCCCCGGAATAGAGACCGAAACCACCGCGAATCACGGTTGTGTCCGACAGGTCGAAGGTAATGCCCACACGCGGCTGCAGGAGACTTAAACCATCCAGGGTGTTGGTATTTGGAAACCCGTATTCGGCCGTAAAGTCCGTGTTCTCACCCGGCGCAGTGTCCGTGCCATAAACGTCGTATCGCAAGCCGGCAACGAAAGTCCATCGATCCCCTACTTCAAATTCGTCCTGAGCATAAACGGTCGTGACGTCATAATCCCAGACTGCAGCTGCATCGTCAGGGTTGTTTGATGGCGCGTTGTTGTAATAGATGGCGGATGCAAAGCCATTGCGGAAGTTGTCCATGCCGTCAAATCGAATTTCGGTTTCTGTGTGCTGAACGAAAAGATTGAAGACCTCCAGGTCTTCTCGCTCGACCCCAACGGTCAGGATATGGCCATTCAGGTCATACGACCCCTTCAGGACGATGGTCGTGACATCGTAATCAAGCTTGTTCGACTGCCGGCTATCGTCTCCACCGATGTAGACGTCGACGTCGGCCAGCTCAACTCTGATCCCCCCGAAGTCCGTTCCGCCAACGGAAATCTGACGATTGTCGATTTCCAGGAAGGAAGCCCGAATCTCCGTTGAAAAGTTGTCGGTCCAGTCGGAATAGAGGGTGCCGGAATAGGATATTAACTCCGCTCCGCGTTCATAAAGATGATTAGAAAACTCAAACTCACTTTGATCACCGTCTGACTGCGTAAAGTTCTCACCATCGTTGTAGGTATAAGTGAACGCCGCCCTCTGTCCGTCGGTGACGTTCCAGTCCAGCTTGAGCAGAAATTTTTCATCTTCGTGGGGCATGCTTTGCGGAATGGTGCCCGGATCGTATTGATAATTAGTGCGCGCGATGTCGAGAATTTCATCGAGTTCCGCCTGAGTGACATCAATTTCATTTACAGCGCCGGACCCGATGGCGCCTCTGTCGAACAGGTTGGCTCCGTCGAGTTTTTCATATGCCGCGAAGAAAAACAGTTTGTCCTGAATGATGGGGCCGCCCAGGCTTACGCCGTAGCGTTTTTCGGTATAGTCACCAGTGTCAATGTTATCGCCCTCCAGGCTGCTGCTGCGCAGATCATTGCTGGTATAGTCATAAAATGCGGATCCATAAAATACGTTATGACCGGATTTGGTGACTGCATTAATGTTACAGGCCGAAAAACCACCGTATTGCACATCGAATGGCGCCAGTTCAACAGCAACCTGGTTTATCGCATCGTAGGAAAACGGCATACGTTCCGTAGGATAGCCGTTCGAGTTCAGGCCGAATGAGTCGTTCATACGAACGCCGTCAACGGTCAGGCTATTGAACCTGGAGTTTTTCCCCGCACACTGCACCGCATTGATATCGCCGCGCGATTCATCGACATAAATTCGTGCGTCTGCACGAATGACATCAGTGATGTTTCGATTAATGGCCGGAGCAGCCTCCAGTTGGTCTATGCCGAAAGAGGCGCTGGGACCGATCGCTATGTTTGCACCAGCAAACACAGCCGACGCGGTAACGACAATCTCCTCGATCGCGCCTTCTTCAAGCCGGATATTGAAAGTAGCAGCCTCCGACAAATTCGTATACACGTCCGTGAGCAGGGCGTCTTTGTATTCGCTAGAGCTGACAGCAATTGTGAACGGTCCACCAATGGAGAGTCCGCTTACACTGAAGGCTCCATTTTGATCGGTGGTGGTCGAACGGGTGGCATTCGTCCGCGTGTCCGTGACGGTAACCGACGCGCTTGCGGCAGGTTCACCGGAAGGTGTTTGCACGCTGCCGCGAACTGAACCGGAAGTCATTTGTGCACCAGCAGAAAATGGAAGCGCCAGCAGCAGGATTGCGAACCCTGTCATTACGTTGAATCTCGAAAGTAAGGAAGTAGTCTTGTTATTCATGCTTTATCCCCGGAATTGGAGGAAGAACCAGTCTGGGCCGTGTATGTGACAACCAAGCTTCGCTCTCGTGATGTTCGGGTTTACCGCCCAAACGGCTTGTCCGAATCGCCCTTGTTGTGGTGCTTTTGTCATGAATCTAACGCAGCGGAAAACCGCATGCAATAAGTGTTTCAGGCCGGTTTCGTCTATGCCGTCGAGGGCTGCGTTGCCGGTCAAAGTCGCCTCAAAGAATCAGAGTGATAAAGCTGTTACAAGCCACTGTTTCTATTTCAGTTCAAGCGTGAATATCAGGGGCCAGTGATCGGAAACGCCGGCGCCATTGGACACTTCAAAGCGTTTCGGCGCGTGCTCGGAAGTCATCTGACCGAGGCCGTTGTTCGCGATTGCGAACGAGCCTGCGCGAATTGCCCATGTTGCATCCGCGCCACTGATTTCTGCGGGCGACCACAGGATCATATCCAGGTATGACCAGTTGTCGTCGCGGGCGTAGTAATACGATCCCCGGCAGCCCGGGCAACCGTCATCATGGACGACGGTCCACCACGGGCGCGCCAGACGCTCCAGCATGTCTTTGTCTCGATCTTCGGTTGAGGTCGTATTGAAGTCGCCGGCAGCAAATGCCATGCGTCCAGCTGGCAATGAGCTCTTGAGTTCGTTGAGCTGTCTGTAAGCGGCTTCGCGTGCTCCGGTCGGTTGATGTGGCGCCGGGAAGTGAACGACGAAGCCGGTCAGCAAAGCACCATCCGGCAGCCGAAACGTCGCCTCAAGAATTCCGCGCGTGTCACCGCGGCGTTTTTCGTCGATACCCTCTTTCGGAAACGGGTGCAGTTGCGGTTCATCCACCAGCGGCAGGCGTGAAAGAAACGCAACGTCAATACCGCGAATATCGTGGCCCTCGATCAGAATCGCCGGATGGTAACCGGCATCGCCGAGATAGTCTGTCCGGAGCTGCTCCAGGATCGCGATATTCTCGACTTCCTGCAACGCCAGGATATCGGGCCCGCGCCCATCCTGAACCTGCATTATGGCGGCTGCAATTGCACTTAACTTGCGATCGACGATTTCGTCACTCCAGTCCCAGTCAAGGCACTGATTACGCCAGCGCTCTACCTTGATCCGTCCACAGGCAGTCTTGTGTTCATCGCTTTGCTTGGCCTCGAGTGGCAGAAAAGTAGAATCGTTCCTGCCGGGGTCGTCGCTGTTGTCGAAAAGATTCTCGACATTGAACGTCATGATCGTGACGGTGGCGGGTGAGGAATCCTGCTCTGTGGGTATGGTTCGACGGCCGGCTTGCTGCAGGCGCTCAGGATCAGCGATACAGATATCGTGACCAACACACCAGAACAGCTAATTTTCTTCATGTCTGTTCTCTCCAATCTCAAAGCGCAGCAACGGCGCATGTTGTTTCTCAGTGGTTACAAATACTGCAGCCCCATCCGCGGAAAAAGCAATGGCTTCTGCTTCTTTGACGCCGCTCATTTCAATTGTTTTGGGTTCGCCCTGCAGTGCTTCGAACCAGCTTTGATTATTCGTGCGCTGGTACAGGTAGATGTTGCGGTAGGTCAAAATTGCGGCGGCGTTTCCCGAAGCCGATATATCCATCGCCGTTGGCTGCCAATGCCAGTCCTGCCGGGCAAGCGCCCGATCGCGGTCGAGCTTGCTCGGTTGTGGCAGAGATTCAACAGTTCCGACTCTCATTGCAGTAATTGCTGCATCAGGATCTCCGCTGCGGGGTAGCAGAGGTACCTGGTACAGCACAGCGGGAATCTCACGCTTGCTAAGGATGAGCGCCGATTTGTTCCCTACATCCACACTCACTGATTCCGCATCGATGGCCCCACTGGGAAATACGAAATTCAGCTGCCAGGCAATTTCAAGCGTCCCGACGACCGCATCAGCCGCTTGAGTCAGTGGAGGCTCACGCAGGACATACAGTGTCAGGGACTGGCGCCGCTCCAGATTGTCACCCATATCGGCAATCAACAGCATCGGCTGACCATCGAGAACAAACGATGCGAGGTCCTCCCAATCATGGTTTCTGCTTCCCGCTACCTTGAATACACCCTGGTTGGAGCCGTCCACGCCGATGGCAAATAATTCGGGATCGGCCCCGCCGTCATTTATTATCCACAGGCGATCGGGATCAATATTCGAGCGCGCGAGGCCACTGGCCTCCCGGATATCGCTGTTTTGCAATCGTCCGACCTGGTTTGGGTGCTCTTGAATTTCTGCGCAGGCGGCGAGAAACAAACAGAGCGCAATTGGAAGTCGGTGCATCTGGAACGCGATGGCCGGGTTACTGTGGACGCACAGGATCGGTCCTGATCGACTCAAGTATTGCGGCAAGACTGTCCGCAAGCTCCCGCACCCGCTGCTGCTCCTCGTTCAAAAGATTAAAGAATTCGAGCGGATCGTCTGACAAATTGTATAGCTCTCTTGGTTGTCGCTGCTCGTCCAGGAGGAGTTTCCACGGACCCTTTCGAATCGCGTACTCCAGGTCCGACATCGATGACATGGCCCAGAAAAGAGTTCGATCAGGTATCTGGCCACCGGACAGGACGGATTCAATATCAATGCCATCGATAGGGCGATCCCCGGGTACTTTGGCATCTCCCAAGTTGGCCAGCGTAACGAACAGGTCCATGCCTGTCACGGGTGCGTCAGAAACTGAGCCCGGCTGCGTGACCCCGGGATATCGAATGATCGCCGGTACCCTGATGCCTCCCTCGTACAAAAAGTGCTTGCGTCCGCGATAGCCCCCCGTGCTCCCGTAAGCGTTGACCTCGAACCACTGCAACCATTCCGATGTTACCGGACCGTTGTCGCTCGCAAATACGACTACCGTGTCCTTTTCGACGCCACCGGTCTTCAGCCACTTCAGCACTCGCCCGAGCTGTGCATCCAGGTAGCTTATGTTCGCGTAATACTCGCCAGGGCCTCTTGGTACCAGTTTTTCTTTTGGTATGTCTGCCAAACCGGATGGGATCGGAATCACCGGGCCGTTCGTGAATTCCGCATACATCTGATTGTACTCAGGCGGGTTCTCGATCGTCGTATGGGGTTCCGCCATGCTCAGGTAGAGAAAAAATGGCTTGCCGTCATCTCTCTGTTCCAGCCAGTCTATGGCCTCGTTCGTGTACAACTCTGCGGTGTACCCATCTTGTGTGCCGAGGGCCTCGCCATTGCGGTACAGGTTCGTCGGATTGCGATTGGTGGGGATCTGAAACGCATTGTGACCGTAGAAGTAGTCGAAGCCCTGGTCCGTTGGCTGTGGTTCTTTATCAGTCCCGAGGTCGGAGTTGAGATGCCATTTTCCGATCAGTGCCGTCGCATAGCCGGCGGACCTCAGAATCTCCGCCAGCGTAACTTCCTCGTCTCTCAGATAGATACCGCTGTCTTCGGGTATCCAGCTCTTGATGCCGGTCCGGTACGGGTATCGTCCGGTAAGCAGCCCGGCCCTGGACGGCGAACAAAGCGCCGACGGCGCATAATAATTCGTCAGCCTGAGCCCGTCATTCGCCAGCGCGTCGAGATTGGGCGTCTTCAATACAGGATGCCCGTAGCTCGCCAGGTCGCCATAACCGAGATCGTCAACGTAGATCAGAAGAATATTGGGCTGTTCTGCCGTACTTGCTGCCGTGTATGCCAATAGAGCCAGCAGGACGTAAATCCTGTTCTTCGTTTTCATTGCGATGACAAACCCTTACTCAAACGATGCCTCGAATTCGGCAAATCGCCGTTCCAGTTTCGATAGATGTGCTGCTTTGTCACTTTCACTCAGGAAGCTGAACTCCAAAGCGTTTCTCGAAAATTCCTTCAACTCGAAATAAGCCACATCGTAAGCTTCAACTGCGCGTTGATACTCGTGCGTCAAATCGATTCGCGAGACGCCTTCATCGTCAGTCGACAGTGCCAGAGGGACGGAATAATTGCGATACATATCGAACGGATGCTGCGCGCCGCTGACTCCCAGGATGACGTCGTTGCTGGTCAGATTGATCTCAACCA
>PVMS01139162.1_pt1 | contig 27236 bp, 35 predicted proteins | sample 1853461 | NCBI WGS metagenome assembly PVMS01 (sample SAMN08582032, study PRJNA380276) | Marine sediment metagenome, whole genome shotgun sequencing project. | isolation source: ocean sediment barecode stripped | collected 2017
AATCCCCAAATCCGACTCTGGTGGAGTAAAACCTTGATTTAAAAAATATTACTGAAGTTGAAAAAGCATTTGCAGACATTATGAAAAACGTAACGCAATATGATAAACACGCGAAAATTTTAGGTGTTTTAGTTCAAGAGATGGCTAAACCATCAATAGAAGTAATAGTTGGAGCAGTTAAAGATCCCCAATTTGGTCAAACGTTAATGTTTGGTTTGGGAGGAGTTTTTGTAGAAATTTTAAAAGATGTAACTTTTAGAGTTGCACCAATAGTTGAAGAAGACGCCTTTGAGATGATTAGTGAAGTTAAAGCATATCCTTTATTGAAGGGATATAGAAATACTCCTCCAGTTGACATAAATTCTTTAGCAAAATTATTGATAAATACTTCAAAATTAATTATTGAAAATCCTGAAATCAAAGAACTCGACTTAAATCCAGTTATTGTTTATGAAAAAGGTTTGAAAGTAGTAGACGCACGGATCATTCTTGAATAATCCCAATTTAAACATATTTTTCTGAGTTCTACTGGATATGGTTTCTTAGAATTTATTTTACAAATTAATTAAAATACTCAATAATGATTCTTAGAAGATTTAGTCAAGCTAAATCAATACCTTCAATTTGATCACTAATGACAGCATAATAGCTTTTGATGTACTTCTTTCCAGTCTCTGTTATCGTATAAACTTTTCTAGCTCTTCCACTTTTAGTTTGGTTTTGACTTTTCAGAAAACCTTTTTCTTCAAGGTCATTCAAAGTGGGATAAAGAAGTCCATGTCTAATTTTTAAGTTGAAAATCTTTTCAATATCTTTCTTTATCTTATACCCCCATATAGGTTGGTTTTGAACTATCCGTAAAAGATGAACATCTAATAGGTTCAGGATCAAACGTCGAGCAAATTGATCTCGATATGAGTCAGCCAAAACATTTTCTCTCCATTTTAGACTCTATTAAGAATCTGTCTATATTCTTGTTATTTAACTATGTTGGAAAAAAGTATTCAGTGACAAAATTTGTTGATTTTTGTTAATAGTCTAATTAAAGAAATAGCAGTTATTAATTGTCTCAGCAAAAATATGAAAATAAATAATAAAAATTTTTGACTTAATACAGATTTTTTTCAAAAAAATTATTGTTAAAGTTTATTAAACTCTAATAGAATTTTGTGTTTCTAATACATCTTTTAAAGTAGTTTTAAAAGTCTTTTTTATATCCTCAAGATAAATAGCTTTACTCTTGATTCCTTTTTGAACTAAACCAGCTGCTATAAAACAGGCTCCAATACTCTCACTAACTGGAGTAGGTTCTGGGAAACATACAAGAGTTAAACCCAATTTTATCAAACGTGACTTGTTCCCTTCACGCCAAAGTTTTTTTGTGGATCCTATGGCATTGGCTGTATCTTTCATTGAATCTCCAAAATCGATGTACCGTTCTTTCAACTCTTTCAAAGTCTTTTCCATAACTTTAGCTTCTTTTGCATTCAATTCAAACCAACACCAAATAACAACTCTAAGTATACTCGGGAGGAGAAAAGCTTTAACATCCTAAAGGGCGCTAACTTGGGGTTTTTTCCAAGAATAATTTGCAATTTTATATTAGAGAACCTAAAAACACGATAAATAGAATAACATTTTTTGCAGAAATCAGTTAATATTAAAAGAGAAAGAAAATAAAGAAAAACGATTTAGTTCTAGTTTAACTCATTATCAGAAAATTTCATTGATAGGGTTTAGTGTTTTTATAATGAGTAAGAGAGTAAATATCATAATTTCCACCAATAGCTTCTCTACCGTTAAGATAATCTAATTCAATTAGGAAACCTATACCAACTATTTTACCGCCTAGTTTTTCGACCAATTGGATATTTGCTTTTATCGTACCACCAGTTGCCAATAAATCATCTATTAATAGTACTTTCTGATTTTGTTCGATAGCGTCTTCATGGATTTCAATAGAATCACATTCATATTCCTTTTTGTAAGTGAGATCTATGCAAGTATATGGAAGTTTACCTTTTTTTCTTATTGGGATAAAACCTACTCCAAGTTCAAAAGCTAATGCAGCTCCAACGATAAAACCCCTAGCCTCATTTGAAACCACAACATCAACAGGTTTTTCCCTATAATGATCAGCTAAAAGTCGAATGCTTTCTTTAAAACATATCTTATCTTTTAAAAGAGGAGTTATATCCCAAAAAACTACTCCTTTAAATTCAGGTATTCGACGTATTTTCGATTTAAGATCTAGGTTACAATCATTTTGTTTTTCCATTTCAATAATCTACCTCATAAAAACGCATTATTCAAGGCTTTTCTACAGTCACAACCTGATTCTTCAGGTAAATACTTTATTGCTTTCAAAAGTATACTTTTCACTTTTTCAACGTTAGCCTTCATTGTTTGAACTACCTCGCCAGCACTAACAGGATGGTCTTTCCATACGTCATAATCTGTAATCGTTGATATCGATGCATAGCATAATTCAGCTTCTCTAGCTAAAACACATTCTGGAACAAGGGTCATTCCAATCACATCTGCATTCCAAGTTCTGAATAGTTTGGATTCGGCTTTTGTTGAAAATCTTGGACCTTCGATACAAACATAAGTTCCCTTTTCATGAAATTTTATGTTTAGATCACTAGAGGTAGTAATTAGAGTTTTCCTAAGAGTATTACATATTGGCTCAGCAACTGAAATGTGACAGACTTTTTCTTTTGAATAAAAAGATTGCTCACGTTTTGTTGTTCTATCGATAAATTGGTCAACAAACACTATATCTCCGGGTTCATAAGCTTCCTTTAGTGAACCAACCGCTGCAGGCGCAAATATTTGTGTAACACCAAGTTTTTTCAAAGCAAAAATATTAGCTCTTGAATTTACATCTGTTGGGCGTATAGAATGTTTCTTTCCATGCCTAGGTAAGAAAGCCACGTGTTTTCCTTCTAATTCACCTATAGTTATTGAGTCAGAGGGAAAGCCATAGGGGGTTTCAACAAGTAATTCTTTTGTATCTTTTAACAAATTTGGGTCATAAAGACCTGTTCCACCAATAATTCCTATTCTTGCCTGCATGATCCTTACTTCTGGTGCCAAACTTATATAATTAGTGACTTTAAAGAAGAAGAATTCTTAAAAAATTCTTAAATCAGGAAGATAATTTTTTTAATAGTGTTTTGTAGTGTTTTTAATTTATTTTATCTAAATAAATTAAGAAAGAATAGCTAACCTCGTTTGAAGAAACGATATTTATGGAGTAAACGGATTAGTAATAATAGAGGTTTTTTCAAATATTTGGGTAGTGGAATTAATGCAAGGTAAAATCTCGAAAAAAGAGAAACCGAATAAACTAATTTATGAAAAAAGTCCTTACTTGCTTCAGCATGCTTATAATCCAGTGGAATGGCATCCATGGAATTTAAAATTGTTTAAGAAAGCCAAAACAGAGGATAAACCTGTGTTTGTTTCCATAGGATACTCTTCTTGTCATTGGTGTCATGTTATGGAGAAAGAAAGTTTTAATGATAAAAAAGTTGCTGAATTGATGAATAAAGCTTTCATTTGTATTAAGGTTGACAAAGAAGAACGACCTGATCTTGATAATATTTACATGAAAATATGTCAAATAATGGGACGTAACTGTGGATGGCCACTAAATGTAATAATGACACCGGATAGAATTCCATTTTTTATTAGTAGTTATATTCCTAAAGAAAATAAATTTGGGATTATTGGAATGATTAACCTAATCCCGCAAATAGAACAAATCTGGAAAACGCGTAAATCAGAATTAACAGAAATTGGAAAAGAAATCTTGTCAAGATTGGTTAGTCTTGAACAACGAAAGTCAGAAATTGAAATTTCAAGCGATATAATGGATGATACATTTGAAAAACTTTTTCTTAACTTTGATAATCAAAATGGAGGATTTAGTTATGCCCCAAAGTTCCCAATTCCTCATAATCTATTATTTTTACTCAGATATTGGAAACGAACTAAAAATAAAAACGCGTTAATGATGACAAAAAAAACACTGCAAAACATGAGGATAGGTGGCATTTTTGATCAGGTGGGTTTTGGTTTACATAGATATGCCACTGATAAACAATGGTTGGTACCACATTTTGAAAAAATGTTACATGATCAAGCTTTAATGGTCATAGCATATGTTGAAGCATTTCAAGTAACTAATGAGAAAAAATTTGAAATAACAGCTAAAGAAATTTTGGAATATGTCCTTAGAGATCTTACGTCTATACAAGGCGGATTTTATACGGCGGAAGATGCAGACAGTGAAGGGGTGGAAGGTAAATATTATTTATGGAGTGAAGAAGAAATTAGAAAAACTCTCCCCCCTGAGCTGCAGGAAATAGCGTTGGCTATATTCAATGTAGAATTTAGAGGCAATTATCCCGAAGCTTTACAAAAAAATAGTGGAAAAAATATTTTGTATTTGGGTATACCCTTGCCAGAGATAGCAAGAGAATTAAATATGACCACAGAAAAAATTGTTTTAGAAATGGCTAAAATTCAAAGACTACTTCTTAAAAAAAGAGAGAAAAGAATCCATCCTTTTAAAGATGAAAAGATTTTGGCAGATTGGAATGGCTTAATGATAGCAGCTTTAGCTAAAGCAGGTCGGATATTAGATAAACCAAAATATGTGAAAGCGGCCATTAAGGCTTCCGAATTTATCTGGAGTAACATGAAAACAAAAAATGGATACTTATGTCACAGGTTTGCAGGAAATGATAAAGCAATAAATGGTTTCATCGATGACTACATATTTTTAGCATGGGGATTTCTAGAAATTTATGATGCTTGTTTTGATAGAAAATATTTAGGTTTGACAGAGGAACTAATTGAGATAGCTTCTAAAGAATTTTGGGATTATGAGAAAGGAGGATTCTATTTTACTGCAAAAAATTCAGAAGATGAATTATATAGAACTAAGAAAGTGCAAGACAGTGCAATTCCTTCAGGTAATTCAGTTGCACTTCTAATTTTGTTACGCTTAACTAGATTATTAGGAAATTTAAAGTATGAAAAAATGGCAAAAAAAATGTTAAGAATATTTGCTGAAGAGGTTATTAGATCACCTTTAGCTCACACGTTTTTTCTTTTGGGTGTTGATTTTTCAATTGGAACTTCTAATAGTGTCACTTTGGTTGGAAATCCAGATGAAGAAAGTTTTCAGAATTTGCGTAGAATATTAAATTCAAATTATTTACCAAATGTTGTTGTAAAATATTATCGGCCTAAAAAAGATGATAACGAGTATAAATTATTGAATAATAAAGCTACTGCGTATATTTGCAGCAATCGAAGTTGTAAACCTCCTACTAATAGCGCTGAAAGGATGCTTGAATTACTTGAATCAAAATGAAGTACTAAAGGAAAATAAAGATCATATAGTCACAAGTCCTGTTTTTAAAATGAAAAAGAAAGTGTTCCTTTCAGGTCCCATTCTCGGCATGGAGAAACAACAAGATTACCGAAAAACAATTACTGAAATTTGTGAAAAAATAGGTGTTAACATAATTAATCCATGGTTGCGTGAAAAAAGACTATACAAAAGAGAAAAAAATGTTGGTGGAAAGAAACATCTGCATCAGAATTTGTTAAAAGAGATCTAGATGATGCTAAAAGGTGTAATATAATGGTTGTTTTTATGCCAATACTTTCAACTGGAGCTTGTATGGAATTATTTTATGCAAAAAGTAAGGGCAAAAAAAGTATAGTATTTTCAAATATCGAGCGTTTAAGTCCGTGGATAATATATCATTCAGATGCTATTGTACGAAATAATGAAGAATTAGAGGACAAACTAAGAGAATTGATTTAAAATAATTTTTGAATTATATGAAGCAAAAAATTATTTGCAGTATTAGCAGGGTTGTTGTTTGAAAGCTGTTTACGTATTAATTATTCAAGTAGAGAATACAACTTCCATAAAGGTAGGAGCTTTGGGAGAGTTAGTATTTCAAACCGGGATTTATGCATATGTGGGTTCAGCACAAACTAATTTGGACCAACGAATTAAACGACATCTCCGAAAGGAGAAAAAACTGTTTTGGCATATTGATTATCTTCTCAATAGTGATAAAACAAAAATAGAGAAAGTTATAATTAAAGAAGGTATAAAAAAGGAAGAATGTAATCTCGCTAATTTAATTAACATAAAAGGAAAAGCTATACTAAAATTTGGTTCTTCAGATTGTAATTGTAAAAGCCATTTATTTTTCGTTGGAGATTATGGATTCTTGAAAAGAATATGAAAGAGACAACAAAAAAACATAATACTTTTTAAGAGAAGATCGAGAAGAATACGTAGTTCATCATAAAAGCGGTTGTAGTATAGTTTGGTCAGCACTCCAGGTTGCCAACCTGGTGACCCGGGTTCAAATCCCGGCGACCGCACCAAAAAACCCACACACACTAATTTTTATTACGAAATAATTTTTTCGTTCAAGTTCAAATTCAAGTGACAGCACCAAAAGCTGTTTGATCTTCACTTGATAAAAATATCAAATCCAAACAATACTAGTGACCTTTGGATCAGTAATTATTAAAACGTTATTCGTAAGAAAATTCTGTGAAATAGGTATTTTGAGGTTAAAGTTCGCGTATTTCACACTTTAGTTTTTTTATAATTTCATCAGAGTTTATTGGTTCCACTTTTAGAGTGTATAATCTGGATGGAGTTCTAAGTTTTAATTTTACAGTTTCTTTAAGTCTCTTTACTTGACAGTATTTTGCATTAGCACTCATTTCTACAAATTTTTCAACATCAAATATTTCAGACGGCATTTGGCATCCTCACTTTATTGCTTTCAAGGATACTATGCGAGTTTTTATCTGTTTTGGTACTCTATGAACTAAACTCTGAAAAATTCAGATATTTTTTCAGTTAAATCGTCTTCATAGAATAGCTTAAATTTACAAGGACATAAATTATGCCTTAGGTGTTGAACATGAAGGATAGTAATGTATTGGTCGCAATTACAGCTAGTCGAGAAAAAGATGAAATAGTTTATCGGGTTGAATGCGCCAGCAATATTACAACTGAAGAGTTCGAATATTATCTAAGTGAAATAGTCAGTGGAATATGTAAATGGAAAAATGGTATTTGTGAAGAAAACATAAGAAGTTACAAAGGAAAAATCGATAAAATGAAATAATAAAAAAGGTATAGAGTTCCCATAATTTATCAAGATTCCAAATATTCAGATTTAGATCAATATGGGACTATATATTAGTGGAATAATAACAATTGAAAAAAGATGAAAATTCAAAAATTAATTATTCCTTAACTTTTGGTTTTATAGATAATTTAACCTTAACTTCAACAGTATATTCTTCTTCCGTTTTTCCAACATTGAAATTCCAGTCTTTTACATCAACGTCCATATCTTTAAAATGAGCAACGACTGAGTCTTTATAGTCTTGTACAGTTTTTCCCATTTGTTGAAGTCGTTCAGGAATATTTATGGTTGTTTCAGCCAATATTACTACACCTCCTAAAAAACAAATCTATTCAATTAAATTAGTTGTTTTTAACCTTTTAAGAAATGTGGTACAAGATAAGATTAATAAAGAATATTAATCATTTGAAGTGGAAAGAGTGAACAAACCAGTTGGAGATATCTTCCAAAAAGAAACAAAATATTATCGTAACAAACATCTAAATACCTATCTAGATTGGAGTTTCAAACCTGAAATTTATAAAAAGTATCCAGGAACTCAGACCATCAAATTATCAAGCAAATTTCCTAGAGACACTTTCCAGATTTTAAAAATTCTTAAAAACCGAAAAAGTAACCGATTATTTTCCACTAAACCTATAACTCTTAATGAATTAGCATTTTTGTTATGGGCTTCAACGGGAATACAAAGAAAAATAAAGAATTATGAATTTCGAACAGTCCCTTCTGCAGGAGCATTATATCCAATTGAAACTTATCTAATTGCAAACAATGTTGATGGCCTAGAAAAGGCACTCTATCATTATAATATAGAATCACATTTTTTGGAAAAAATTGAAAAATGAAGATTTAAGTCAGGAATTAGCTCATAGTGCTCTGGAGCAAAAAATGTGTAGTAACGCACCAGTTGTGATAATTTGGACAGCAGTTTTCTTAAGAGCAAAATGGAAATATGGACAACGAGCATACAGATATATCTATTTAGATGCTGGCCACATCGCTCAGAATCTAGCTTTAAGCGCTACTAGTATCGGACTGGGTTCATGTCAGATTGGAGCATTTTTTGATGATGAAATTAACCAAATTCTTGATATAAATGGTTTTGACGAAAGCGCAATTTATATGAGTGTAGTTGGATACCAAAAATAATAATTTATCAGCAATAAAAAAAGTAAAGGTTCATCGTAGATTAAGTGATAATTAAGCATCCAATTCAATGGTTATTTGTGTAAAGATTTAAATCTGACGTTACACTCTCATGCAAACAATAATTGAGAATTCCTATTTTCAATTTCAACGAAACAAATAGAGGTGATTTTACACGTCACAAAAAAGAGGATTTGAAATCAAATGCAACGAGTGCGGCAAAAACGCAATGGTACCTTTTAAGCCAAAAGCAGAAAGACCAGTGTATTGTAATACATGTTTCTCTAAAAGGGTTCAAAATAAGCAAAAAGCTTCTAATTTGAATTTTAGTTTTAATACCAAAAACGCTTGGGCTAGACGAGGAAATGGTTTCAAGGGAAAAAAAGAGAAGGAAACTGTAAGCATTTTCAAGTAGAATCATTATCAATTCTTTCTTGTTTTAATTATTAATTCTAATTAAAGCCTCAATATTGCAGTTAAAACACCGTTTTTTTGGAGCTAAACTAATATATCGGGCTATACTCCTCATAGATTAATTAGAATTCTCCAAAGGAAGAGTTGGATCAGTTATTAGGTAATATGATAATCTTTTCCCTCAAAATTATTCTAATAAAAAACATCATATGCCGACAAGAATACGGTGTAAATTATGGGTAAAAGAAAAGTTAAAACTGAAGGAAATCTCCAAAGGATGATACTGCCATCTGTTAACGATGTTCTAGGAATTGCAGTTAAAATGCTTGGCTCTGAAAGAATAATGGTAAAATGTCAAGATGGCAAAGAGCGGCTATGTAGAATAAGAGGCAAATTAAAGAGAAGAGTTTGGGTACGAGAAGGAGACATTGTTTTGGTTTCTCCGTGGGATTTTCAATTTGATAAGCGTGGAGATATTTTTTGGCGATATCGAAAAAATCAGGCAGAGTGGCTAAGAAGCCATGGTTACCTTAAGATGTAAGTAATTTAGATACAAAAGAGTTGATATTATTGAGGCAAAAACGATCGATCGGAGAATATCTAGCTTTTCTTTCAATAAAATATGAGGTTCCTCCTGAAAAGTTTTTACACGCATTACGAATTGCTGAAGATGATAAACCAGTTCAATGCGAAAATCTAACAGTTCGACTTAGAGCAAAAATGAAGGAAAAATCTATTTTCTTAATAAAAAGAGGGACAGAAGTAATTGCACAATTTCCAGTAAACAATAATTTCTTGTTAGATAGAAATAATCAATTAATGAATTTCATGGAAACAAGTGTTATTCGAAAATATTTAATAAAGAAGAATAGAACAACTCCCTCCAAAAACATAAGAGACTTGCGTCCAGGGATGACTAAGGTAAATCTAAAGGCAAAAATTTTAGAGATTGCTGAACCCCAACGAGTTGTTACTAGATATGGAAATAACGCTAATATTGTTAAAGTTTTAATTGGGGACGAATCAGGAACTATTAAACTTTGTTTGTGGAATGAACAAATTGATAACGTTGTAAAAGGAGATACCGTCCAAATTGAAAATGCCCATGCGTCAGCTTTTAGAGGAGAAAGACAGTTGGCTTTGGGAAAAAAGGGAACATTAACGCCGATTGAAGACTCGGAAAATATCCAAGAATCAACAAAGTAAAGTATATTTGAATATCATAATAGTTCAAATAATGGAAAATAAATTTTAAGACTAGTATACAGAAAGTAGTTAAAAGTATTTTGGGTATTTTATTTAAAAAAATGTTTCTCGATGATCAAGTTAAAAAAGTGACTAATCGAATTTGATTAGATTATTAGCTGATTTTTCAATTTTAATTGAAAATATCAGATGAAAAAGTCTTACCTCGACGTATAGTAGCGTTTATCGCCTGTTTTCTTAACTTTTGCGAATAATCCACCGGCAATATAATCCAGCCAGTTTTGCTCTTGGGCATCCAAATTAGCATCTTGAATAGCTACGGCACTTATCTGTGAAATGGCTCCTAACTCTACAAGTTTTGCTTTAATACTTTCTTCCATTCTAAATGCTGTTCCTGAAAATCCATTCATACTCAAATCTCCTCCATTAATTATATTTACGGTAATAAAAGAGAAACTTTGAAATAGTTAACAATAACATTCCTTGAGAAGTCTATCAATATTACAGCCGTATTTAGCCTTGATGTGGTATTTAAAATTAATGACCTTTAATTGTATAAATTATCATGAAATTGAAAAATCCTACATACAAATTAATCAATTAAATATCAATAAGGTTCTTAATAAAAATCAGAACTTTGTAAAACATTTTTTTCTTTAAATAACGATAAAATGGTGGGCCGGACCGGATTTGAACCGGTGACCTTCTGCACGTCAAGCAGATGTCCTAACCAAGCTAGACGACCGGCCCTTCTCTTTTTTAAAAAGAACCATTGCTTTTTTAAGCTTACGGTTCATTACCGCTATGATCAAGCAAGATCTACTATACACCTAGGTTTTCTAGTCTGTACATTCAAAACCGGAACAAAATCCCTTTCGTTCAAGTTCTATTGTAGAATGTTCAATATGATGTTTTAAGAGGACCATTTTTATCTTGTTTCTGATCTTATCAAGTTCCAAAATCTTCTGTTTCAATAATTAAATGACCAGTGAAAATATCTGTTTCACCTTCTAATGACCAGATATGAACATCATGAATCCCCAAAACTTCTCTAATACCTAAAAGATCTTTTTTAACTTCAACAAGAGAAATATGTCTAGGAACACCTTGAAGCAAAATATTTACTGTTTCTCTGAGATTTTTTAGTACGTTATAGAGAATAAATATTGTTAAGCCTAAGGTCATTATTGGATCAAGTATATACAGGTCCCAAAAATAAATTCCAACAGATCCGAAAAGAATCGCGATCCAACCTAAAACATCTTCTGAAAGATGCCAAGATAAAACTTTCTCGTTGAGACTCTGTCCTTTTTTAAGCAAGATAACTCCAAATCCATTCAGAAGTATGCCAATAACTGCTAAACCAAACATACCTGAAGCATCGACGAGTTGAGGATTAAAAAATCTGGGAATAGATTGGAAAAAGATAATCAATGAACCAGCAACTAGTACTAAAGCAGAAAATAATGCAGAAAAAAGAGATAATCTTTGGTATCCATATGTTCTTACTTTATCTGGAATTTTTCTCGCTTTCCGTTCAAGAACCCACGAACTTCCCAAAGCGATACTGTCCCCAAAATCATGTAAAGCATCTGACAAAATAGCTAAACTATTAGTCCAAAAACCTCCGATTATTTCCAGAATTGTCAGAGAAACACTAAAAAGTACAGCATATAAGATCCGCTTCTCTATAGTGGGCATATTTTGATAAATATATTTTATTCAATAAAAAGATAACCTGTTTTGTAAAAATCCTAAATGACAATTAAGAATAATAATCAGAGTGATAATGCGTTTCTAAAAAAAATAAGCAGTAATTCATATAAAAAAAGGTTATAATTCACATAATTGAATAGTTAAATGAATTTACAATGACAATAAGTGATGAGCTTTTATATGAAATTATTAAACCAAAATCTAATGGAGAAACTGGTGATGCTGCTCCAATAATGGATATTGTAGGTAAGAGAAAAATTGCCTACAAAATAGAGAAGGCAATGGCGTATACCCAAAAATTGGGAACAGGTAAGAGCTTGGAACTTGATATTGTTAAAATAACCCCAGATATTCTTGTTAAGATACCTGCAGAAAAAAATATTAAAACCAAGGACGGTTTAGATCAGAATTCTGAACAATTCCTTGCACTTGAAATAGAAAATGATATTCATTGGGATTTTAAAAAATCTTTAAGAAAAATTAAGAAAATTAAATGTCGGTTTCCAGACACAAGAGTACTTATTCCAAAAGAGTATGAACGTTTTGCACCTTTGTATGTAAATGAAGGAATTAGGGTTTACATGTGGGATGCCAAAAGGATTTGGAAATGTATGAAATGTGGATCAGAAACCGAAAAAAAAGGATTAATTACACCGATATGTTCAAAACCTAAATGCAAAAATCATAAACAAAATGAATTTAGGTTAAGTGGTTTAAGCGAGACAATTATTGTCGAATTCAATAGTTAAATGTCAGATATTCAATAAAAAAACATTTTTTGGAATTTTTTTTCCAGACATTAATTTCTTACGATAATAAAAATTAATTATTAGGTTTCTAATCTTAATTATATGCTCAAATTGATTTCAAAACGTTGTTTATCTCAAATATTTGAGCAAAAAATAGTTTAATTGTTATGAACTTGAATACATTTTTTGTTTGCATTCAGAACATACTTTTTGTCTTCTATAACGCATCCCCAGAGGTGTAAAAGTTTTCCCACATCTACAACATTTAACTTGAAGAGGTGATTTAGGTTCAAGAAGTTTTAATCTCGCTGTAATTGCCTTTTTTGTTTCTAAATCATTTGCTGAACTAAGAGCCTTTGTTAAGAGTTGTTTTGCTAGCTTTATACTATCTTTTCCATATATTTTAGAAAAAATATTGTGAGGAGTATCATTATTGGTAGGTTTCTTTGGAAGCATACAAACAAAATTAGCTGGATATTGTTTAGATTTGTCCAAGTCAATTACTGCAAATCGGAAATATTGTCCTCGAGAATAATCTTTAAGATCATCATTTCTTGATATGTGCAAACGTAGTTTCATTTTTACCAATCCAAAGAACCAAAGTTCATTTGCAAATTTTCTCTTTTCAGAGATCTACTCACTTTGTTCATAGTAGTTAGGTGTTTAAAACGGTTTACCTTCTAGTCTCAAATTATTATCATAAATTGAATAAAATTCTTAAAAGAAAAATTAAATCGCAATAAATAAAGAGAATAATCAATTAATCAAACATGAGTTAAGTTAGTTAAGAACTTGGAAAAATTCAAATATTAATTATTTAATATATTTATTGGTGAATTACTTTTGAAAGTTAAAAAATTGAATGGAATGAAAGTTATAACTGCTGACGCGTATACTTTAGGAGAAATCGATGGTGCTCATGTCAATATAGACAATTGGAAAATCACTAATCTAGATATTAAGTTAACTAGAGAGGCTTCAAAAGAGCTAGGATTAAAAAAATCTAGATTGATGGCGTTGACAGTTTGTTTACCTGTAACTGTTATAAAAAATATTGGTGACGTAATTACACTAAAGCAATCGATTGAAGAATTTAAGAACTTAGAAGAATGTAAAATCGATTAGCTGATTTTATCATTTTTCTTTTTTTAACTCAAAAATCAATCATAAAATTGTTTCTAATTATTAATTTAAAGATTTAGATTAAACCTTTGATTAAAGAATTTTTTTGAATTGGCATAAAAGGCGAATTACTCTTTGCAATAACAGAAAGGGGAAAAGACAAAATCATAAGAACCTCACCTCTAAAAGACGTTAAAGGGATCTTAGTTGATATTGATGGTACACTTTATTTTAAAGAATCTCCTACGAAAGGAGCAATTGAAACAGTATCTAAACTTCGAAGTAGAAAAAAAATATTGTTTCTAACAAATACTGATAGTCAAACTCCTAAGACAATTCAAAAAAAACTGATAAAATTAGGATTTTCAATTCAAAAAAAGGAAATTTTTACACCTATTAATGCTCTGCAAAATTTTCTCCAAAAAAATAAGGATAAAACAATATTTTTAGTTGCCAGTAAAGAAATTGAAAAGGAATTTAAAGAATTTAAAATTGTTTCCAAAGAAGAAATTCCTGATTTTGTAATTATATCAGATTTTACTGATAACTGGGATGTTAATCGTCTCAATCGTGCTTTCAGATATTTACTAAAAGGAGCAAAATTATTTGGCACTCAAGGTAATAGGTATTGTTTAGATAAAAAGGGTCAACCAGTAATTGATACTGGATCTTTTGTTAGAATGCTAGCAAAAGCCGCTGGTGTCTCTTTTAAAATATTTGGAAAACCTTCTAAAGAGTTCTTGAATCAAGCGCTAAATAAAAGCAATGTGAACAGCGAAGAATGTATAGTTGTTGGGGATGATCTGGAATCAGATATTGCGGGCGCCATTAATGTAGGTATTAAATCAATATTAGTCAAAACAGGAAAAGCTGCTAACTATAAGGAACCTAATGAAAAAATACAACCCTTTCTGGTAATTGATGATTTTGGGACTTTATTGAAATGGCTAAAATAGATAAGAAGAATAGAAGGAGATTAGCCGTTTTATCTGCAATTTTTTAATAAATTAGGTATTATTTTGATTGAAATCGTTTCAAACCTTCAGATAATTGGTATGGTAATTCAACTTTTTGATAACTTCTTTCATCAAAAGTTACAAATGTAACCTTAGCTTTTGCAGCTAATGTTCGCTCTCCGTCTCTACAATTTTTTTTAAAAAACGAGTGAGAAAGAGTCAAAGAAGTTCTACCAACTCTATCCACAGAAGTTTCTACATCAATAAAACTATCAGCTGAAACTGGCGAAAAATATTCAAAACTTGCTGCTCGTCTAGGAAAAGATAGTTTAAGTGTTCTATAAAAATGCATAATGCTATAACCCAACATTTCCATTAGACCAGCTTCACCCTCTTCACAATAGCGAACATAAGCAATCCAATTTAATCTACCAAAAGCATCAGTATCATCCGGAAGAACTCTAAGATTATTTTTTTCATATATCATCGTTAATCATACCTTCTCAGGTAACCAACCATATACAATTAATATAAAAAGAAAATGAACCTTCTAACTCTTTTTATCGAATAATTTTAATGATACCAAAAAAAACCTATAACCAATATTATTTAGCTCTAAATGTGGATTCAGAATTCATATTGATAGATAATAAGTTAGTTAAATACTATCAACCTACTTCAGGGAAAACAGGAGATGTAACTTGAATAAAATAATCTCATCTGAAGAAAAAAAAGAAATAACATGCAAACTTGCTGTTGCTTTTCAAGAAGAAATCAGGAGTTTGTCAAAAGAGAATCAAGAAATGTTGTTAGACGACTTAGTTACAGCATTCCAAAATAGAATTGCAGTCTTCAACAGATTAAATTTTGAAGATTATTTGGGTGTTAAAGATAATATTGAGTTTCATTGCAAACCAACCGCAACACATTCTGAGGAACAAGAATTAGTTTAATTGAGGTTTTTCTATGCGACGTTCAAAACTCGAGATGTATATTGATGTACTAACAGTACTTTCTCAAAGAGGACCATTAAAGCTAACTCATATTATGTATAAATCTAATCTCAATTGTAGTGTTTTAAAGGGATATCTAGAATTCCTAATCAAACAAGGTTTAATTGAAGAGAGAATTATCGGAAAAAGTAGAATAGTTTACGCCATAACTCAACAAGGTAAAACAGTTCTAAAAGCATTTAAAGAACTTAAACAGGCATTACCTATTATGGAAGATTATTCAGTACAAAAACCAATTCTTTTCTAAATCAAATATAGAAAAAAGTTTGGTTTTGTACCAAAAAGTAAATGGAGGTTTAAAACTCCATTAGACTTTCTCCCATCTCCTCGATTTTCACAATAACTTTCTTTTTAATTTGAATTTAGAAGTAAGCCATTTTTTTAACCAACCAAGGTGGAATCTGTCGAATTAATGGTTTCGTTGTTAATATTGTCAGTTTTGGCATACAAAAAAATAGAAAAAAGCAATAATTCTAAAAGTCAAGTTCTAGAAGTATTTGACCAACCATCAGGATTAGAGTATTTTACTTTAGGACCTTCTTGTTGTAGTAATTCAAATACCTTCCAAAATTCCGAACTATTGAGCTTATCTTGATGTTTAACTTTCTCCACAGTATCTTCTTTAATTTCTAATAGTTTTTTTTTCCGATTAAGAAACCTAATTAAATCATTATTGAAGATTCTCCTTTCCTCCTCTATCTTCAAAGATAATTTATTCACAATGAAATATAAGAGAAATTGCGAATTAGGAATATTTCATATAATGAAACTCAATTAAATTTTATCTAAGTCTTATAATTGAAGGTCAAAAGAGAAAGAGTTTTAAATAAAAAAAATAATATAAGTGAATTCGATATTCAAAAATTCATCTTTTCTGCATGCTTACTTCCGATCTCTAAAATTTTAACTACTAAGAGATTGAAATCTTGTTTATTGCTCCGATGATTAAATATCGCAACCCGCATAACAGATCGACCTGCCAAAGTTGTCCAAGTTAAAACTGCAATCCCTTTCTCTTGAAGTTCAATAACGATTCGCTTATTCAATTCATCTAAATCCTCAGCAGAAAGTCTTCGAGGTACATAACGAAAACAAACAATATTCAAAAAAACTGGAACAGATAGTTCCAATTCAGAGTGGTTGTTGATTAGTTCAACCAAATATTTAGCTTGCTCAATATTCTGCTGGATCATACGACTATATTTTCTAACTCCATGCTCCTTAATTGATATCCAAGCTTTAAGGGCTCGAAATCCACGTGATAGCTGAAAACCATAGTCACTATACCAAGATAAGTCACCTCCAATCAATCCCCCATCACTTTTTTTATGAGATAAATATTCGGGCATCAACCTAAAAGTTTGAAGGTGATCACTCTCATGACGAATTAAAACACACCCAATTTCGTAAGGCATATACATCCATTTGTGTAAGTCTAAAGCTATAGAGTCAGCTTGGACCATACCTAAAATTTTATTTTTTACACTAGGCACTATAGAAGCCCATGCGCCAAAAGCGCCATCTATATGAAACCAGAGATTTTCTTTCTCACAAATTTTTCCAATTTCACTTAAATCATCAAAACTACCAGTATTGATAGTACCAGCTCCTCCAACAACACAAAAAGGGTGATATCCTTTTTGTCTATCCTCAATGATCTTTTTCTTCAGTAAATCTATATCCATTTGAAATTTTTCATTTATAGGGATTAGATGAAGTTGATTATTCCCCAAACCCATTATCTCTATAGCTTTTTGAACAGAACTATGAATCTCAGTAGATGCGTAAACGATTAATTTGGATGAAACATTTTGAAGCCCTTCAGCTCGAACATTAAAAGCAGTTTTAACATTTCTAGCCACAAGCAAACCAAGTAGATTTGCAGATGAACAGCCACTAGTCAATAAACCACTTGATGAAGAGGGAAAATTAACCATCTCTTTTATCCAGTTTATTACTTGCCGTTCAACAAGTATGGCTCCATGATTTCCACCACCCATATTAGAATTCATTGAACTGGCTAAAAACTCTGCTAGGGCACCTGTAATAGTTCCTGTACCTAAGGCCCAACCCCAAAACCGAGGATGAATATTACCCATCGGGTATGGAAGTATCTTCTCTAAAAATTCAGAGTAAACCACCTCAAGGGATTCCCCTTCCAAAGGAAGAGGTGAATTAAAACAATCTTTAATATTTGCAGGAATATCTTGCCACACTGGACGTGATCGAACATCCTTTAAATAGTCAACTATATCATCAATCATTTTATGTGCTAAATTACGAGTTTTCTCCCAATCTTTAGGATCTAAAGTCTCTGAAAACTCTACATCTTTAAACGAAATATGTCATCACCTTTTAGTATAGAAAAACTCTACTAAAAATTAGTTTATATTTTTAATCCTTGAATTTCAGAATAATTTAAAGTAATTCAGTCAATGGTTATGCAAAATAAAATAGTGTTCTTATGGTTCATTCATAAACTGAATAAATTCTTCAAGGCTACGAGGTTTTAGGGTATAGTTGGAATGTTTCTCTTGACCAATGGTTGAAAAAAGGGTATTTCCATAATCATGACCAGGATAAACTTGTACGTCATTAGAAAATTTCAAAATTTTATTAAAAAGACTATTATACATTTCTTCAGAGCTCCCGCCGGGTAGATCGGTTCTACCACATTCTCCAACAAATAATGTGTCGCCGGTAAGTAGTTTCGTATTTTCTACCAAAAGAGAGATACTATCTTTGGTATGTCCAGGAGTGTAAATAACTTTTATCAAAACTTTACCTAATTGTATAACATCACCATCATCAACTCCTATATCAAACCGTACTTGAGAGTGTTTATATGCAATTATCTTTGCTTTTAATATTGATCGCAATTCAGGATTACCAGCTACATGGTCTGAGTGTCCATGAGTATTAATAACAAACTTCAAAAGTAGACCATTTTCTTTCAATACCTGCATTATTTGACCCGAATTAAAACTTGTATCAACAACTATTGCGTCCCCAGTGTCTTTGTCAGCTATAACATAAGAGAAATTATCGCCATGTTGTTGAACTTGTTTAAAAAACATAAAATCAATTAAAAAAAGGTAAAATAATGAATAAAAAGATATCTACACCAACAAACTAGATAACAGATGCGAAACAGTCAGTTAAATTATTATATGTTACTGTTATGCTTCTACATGAGAAAATGTTATGATTTCTATTAATCGTGAAATAAAATTCTGGATTTTAGTTTCTTTAATATCTTTGTTGCTTTGGACATTGTATTGGACAATTCCTTCAAGTTTGGAGCGAATAGTTGATTTGATTTCAGGACAATCCATTCCAGGTGAGAGTTTTGGTGGTGTTATGTATGTTTGGATGGAGGTTTCAGGAGCGATAGGGACAACGGTTAGATCCATAGGAGTGGTGTTTGGTATTATTGTTCTCTATTTGCTGAGTTTTAGAAACAAGACCTTTTTGGATGTTAAAAAATTGGTGGCTGGTGGTTTACTTATTGAGGCTTTTTACTATTTCATGGTTGGTTTTCCATCCGGAGTGTTTATGACAACTATTGGCTATGGTGGTGAAACTGTAACGCTTGGAATTGCATATCTTCTGCAATTTCTTTTCACAACTCCTTTTCTAGTAATCTTATCTGTGAAGATTTACAGAAAAAACGAGAATAAAAAAGAGATTAAATTTCTAAAATGGATTGCACTCGCTTTTGTCGGGTATGTGATCACATTGTGGTCAAATTCAGTATTCAGATGGTTTAACATGGTTGGATCTGAGGGATTAAGCTTCTTTTCAACTGGAATCAGAACAATTGGAGCTCTAAATGCTTTCGTGACAATGTCACTGGCTGTAATTTTCAGCATCATTGGAGCTTCCTATTTATTAAGACGAAAAAAAAATCCGAGTTTTTGGGTTGGATTATCAGTAATAATGGTTGGAGTCCATTACCTCATCTATTTAGTATATTCAATCTATTTTGGAGGTATGATAGATTCTGTAATGCTTGTGGAAGTTTGGGCCATACCTTTACTTGGTTTAGGAGTATCTATAGTAAGGAAAAAATAGACGCTATTCATTATAGTTATAACTGAAAGTAACTAAACAAAAATCATGCCTTTGAGGTTAGTAATCGTTTAGCTATTTTTAATTGAGTCGAACTAAAAACAAATTAGAGGTGATTGAATGGTTGAAGAAAAAAAAGGACACGTAAAGATAGTTCTTGATGTAGATATAAATGAGGAAATGATGGAAATTATTAAAGAATCGATCAGCAAAATGCCTGAAATGGCAAAAAACATTATACCTAATCAGAAAAAGAAAGAGTAGATACCTTTCAAAATTCTGATTATATCTTTTTATTAAATAGGTATCTTTTTAGATTGTAAAAGGAGATCTAACTTTTTCTAAAGATTTGTGCGGATTAGAAGTATTTTCTTAAGATTAAAAAAAATGGCAAAAATAGAGAGATGTAATATTTCTAACTTATGCGTGGTCAATATCTGTATAATTGGAAATCTCGCTATTAACTGTGAATAAATCATTATTGTTCAAATCATGAACATTTTTATTTCCTGTGAGTCGCGCAAAAGTTTTTATTTCTTCAGTTGATACTCGCAAAAAATTTTCAAGTTTTTTTGCCGAATGATCAACAATAACCCTCGTTCTAAGTTCAGATTTTTGGGTAGTAACCCCTACAGGACAATCTCCAGTATCACAGATCCTATACTGTTGACAAGCAACAGCCATCAACGCAGCAGTTCCTATTGCAATTGCATCTGCACCCATAGCAAGAGCCTTTACAAAATCAGATGAGAGACGTAACCCACCAGTAATTATCAAAGAGACATCTTTAACGTGATTTTTGTCAAAATATTTTTTTGCACGATGAAGAGCAAAAATTGTTGGTACTGAAGTAGAATCTTTTACAGTTTTTAATGCTGATGCAGTAGCACCTGGTCGACCATCAATGGTTATAAAATCCGGATTGGAAGAAAGAGCGACTTCTAAGTCAGCTTCAATATTTCCCGCAGCGATTTTAATACCAATAGGTTTGCCACCTGTTTTTTTTCTCAACATAGAGACAACGAGTCTTAGTTCATCACGATCGTTAATATCATCAAAATGTGCTGGACTAATAATATCTGACCCCTTTGGATAGCCACGAATCTCTCCTATTTCAGAAGTTACTTTTTTTCCGGGTAGATGACCACCCATACCAGGTTTAGCAGACTGTCCTATCTTAATTTCAACTGCGTCAACTCTTTTCAGATTTTTATCAGTTGCACTGTATTTATTTGGCACATATTCAAAGATGTATTTATAGGAATTCTTTAGAGATTCCTCAACTAGGCCACCTTCACCAGAACCTATCGCTGTTTTAACTCTTGAAGATCCTTTTGCTAAAGCAATTTTAATTTCTTTTGAAAGAGCTCCAAACGACATGTGAGTGATATAAATAGGAGTTTGGATAACTAATGGTTTTTTTGCTTTGGGACCAATAATTGTTTTTGTGGAAACAGGTATATCATCATTTAGAGGCGTCTTTTCGAGTTGTGCACCCTTTAATAGGATGTCATTCCAAGAAATTACTGGTTTTTTTGTCCGCATAGGTTCAACAATTGATTTACCTGAAACTGATATCTGATGAATATCTCGCATAACTTCTTCAAAATCATCTTCAGAACGTTTGAGATTACCCAGATACTCTTCAATTGTAACTTCCCGACAGTTTTCTAAAGGTATATTCGATTCGTCATCTCTAAATTTTATATACCAATGAGTACCATCACAAAAGGGTTTATTCTTAGAACCTCCACAACGACATAATGTATAGTGTTCTTTGGATTCAGGTTTTGATTTGTTATAATCGTTTAGTTCAATACCACCAACAACATGATAAGGACCATCGCGTCTTAAACTTACACAAGACTCACGTTCCAAGCTATCGTGTTTTACCCCGCTAAGAGAATAACTTAAGGCTCCTGAGGGGCACATTTTTATAACATGGATAATTTTTTCAACAGAAGCGCCATCAGGAAAGATCCATGGCTCTTGGCCCATTCTAAAAACAGTTGGAAGATTATCTGTACAATACCCAATATGTGAACAAACTCCTCTATTATCATGAATTGTGATTCCCTGACCAAAATAATCATCAACTCTGTCTGGTTGACGACCATTAAGTTTTACACTTCTAAAATTCACTTTATTATGTGTACCATCACAAAATGGTTTGGCTCCAGATTTTCCACATCTACATAGAACCACAGTTTTTGAAGTTTTTGCAGACTCACCCCTAGAAGTCTTTAGCTGTGGAACAGCTGAAGCAATATAGGGACCATCTTCTTTGGGCTCAATTGAAGAATCAGTTTTCTTTACCATTTACAAAACCTCAATAAATCTCAACTAAAAATTATTCTCCATTAGATAATCAAAATAGTTCTTATTTAGTCATTATGCATAACCTATCAAACTTACACCGATATCTCTATATCTATCAAAGAATGTATCCAAAAATTGACAAAGAAAGTTAGTAAACATAGAAGGGTAACAAGTTGTTCGATCAAAAAGAAATTGTTGATGCTTTAAGAAAACCTAGTGCCTATGAATACAATTCTGGTAAAATTAAACTAATTCAAACCCACATCTCTTTTGTTTTTCTAACAGATAAATTTGTCTACAAAGTGAAAAAAGCTGTTAATTTTGGTTTCTTAGATTTTGGATCACTTAAAAAAAGAAAAAAATTCTGTGAAAAAGAACTTGAAATAAACAGAAAGTTATGTGAAGATATGTACCTGAAAGTTGTTCCAATTACTAAATCTGAATTAATTAAAATAAATGGGAAAGGAAAAATAATCGAATATGCGGTCATGATGAAAAGAATACCTCAAAAATACCTCATGAACAAACTACTGGAAGAAAATAAAATAGACAACAAAATAATTGATCAGCTAGCGAAAATAATAGCTGAGTTTCATTTAAAAATTGAAGAAAAAAGTAATGCAGGTAATTTGGGTTATAATCCAAAAATTGATCCCATAGTAGAAGTTAATTGGAAAGAGAATTTTGATCAAACTAAAATGTTTATTGAAAAAACTATATCGCAAAAAAATTTTCTTTTAATTCAAGAAAGAAGTAATGATTTCATAGAAAAAAACAAAGGTTTGTTTAAAAAACGGTTTAGTAATGGCAAGGTGAGATATTGCCATGGAGATATTCACTCTGGAAACATATTCATAGCAGATAAAATCTACATTTTTGATGCTATTGAATTTAATGATAGAATTAGATATTCAGATGTAACAGCTGACATTGGTTTTTTAGCTATGGATTTAGAGTTCAAAAATAAATTTATGTTAGCCAATTATCTTGTTGAAAAATATATTAAATATTCTGAAGATAAAGAATCTGAAAAACTACTTCCATTCTATAAATGTTATAGGGCTTATGTAAGAGGCAAAGTTGTTAGTTTCAAACTGGAAGATCCCAATATTGATATAAAAGAAAAAGAAAAAGCAATCATTGAGGCAAAAACCTATTTTGAGTTAGCAGCCAAATATGCAGAGATTCTATCTTAATGAAGAGAAATGAATCTAAAACTGTTTTGCCACATAAGATGGAACCTTGACAGTTCCTATTAACAGAGGGTTTTGGTGGCAATCACTTCCCCCAGTCATTAATAAACCATGTTTTTTTGAATAGGTTACATAATGATTAGTTGTTTTTGTATCATTTCTAGAATGCCAACATTCTATACCATCAATAAAAGGAAGAATTGAATCAGTTATTATTTCGGTTTGTTTATCTAAAAGACTGGATAATTTTAATAATGAAGTTCCATGAGGATCATTAGGATGAGCTAGTATAATTTTTCCTCCGGCATTTCTCAACAATCTAGAAGCATCTTTAAGGAATAGAGGATATTTTGGAACATTGCACTTAACAAGATATCTATCAAAAGCTTCATTTCTGTTTTGAGCGATTCCCTTTTTAACTAAATAATCAGCTATATGAGGTCTTCCAAATACACCATCAACTGAATGTTGAATATTATCTAGATCGTCTTTTGTTAGTTCTTTAATTTGTTTTTTTTTAAATTCAATATTTAATTTTTTTAATATTTTTTCAGCTCTTTTCTGGCGATATTTTGCCATTTGTTGTAGTTTATTTTGTAATTGACAGTTATCTGGGTCAAAATTGTAACCTAAAAAGTCCAAATATATTGATTTTTGATCACTACTTTGAGAGGAATTGAATGTGACATTTAATTCAACTCCAGAAATGTAAGTAATTCCATTTTTTTTAGCTAGAGATGAAGCTTTTTGTTGGCAAATTATGGAATCATGATCAGTTATTGATAACATTGAAATATGTCTAAGTTTAGCAATTTCAATAATTTTTTCAACTGTAAAGGACCCATCAGAGTTTTTTGAGTGAATATGCAAATCAATTGTCATTATTATTTTTACCAAGTTATAATTTCTTCAAGTCTATAAAACGCCATTTTTCAGGCGGATCATATTCAGTCTCAACGATTAAATGCATTATTTTAAGATCGGGATTCATTTTTTTTAAAGCATTTATTTTGACTGGTTCAAACTTTTTTTTATTATTTTGATAAGCTTCTGCGGTCAAAGCATTTGATTCATAGTTTTCTTTAGTTCTTCGCATAATTCGATTAATGGACGCTTCCTCAGAACAACTAGTTTGAAGAATAAGAAAAACCATATTATGATTAGCCGCTATTTTAGCTGCCTTTTTTCTCAATTCTTGTGTAACAAAAGTGGCATCTAGAATTGTAGTTTCTTTATTTTTGGCAATATATTCTTCTGCTTGACGAAACAATTCATTATAGACAGCCATTCGCTTATTCATATTTGAAGCAATTTTTGGATCAAAGATATCCTCATTCTTTAAAACTTCAAGTCGAATTATATCACTACGAAAAATACGGTACCCTTTTATCTTTGATATTTCTGCGGCAGTCTCAGTTTTCCATGTTCCAGGAAGACCACAAGTGATTATTAAAGCTTTGAAATGGAATTGATTCTCAACAAACTCAATAAATGGTTCTCTCAAGTAGGGACCTCAAATTATGATTTGAATAGAGAATAATTAAACCTTTTTAACAATAATTCACTAGTAAAACCCGAAACAAAGCAGCTTTAGATTTGTTAGCAAAATATTGTTTTCAGAATAAAAAGAAGAGATAGAGTTTTTTTAAAGAATTTTTAAAAAAACTTGGTCGTGTTATAATCGCCTAATAAGAAGTACGAGCAAAATAATAAGTACTAATACAATACCGATTTCTATAACAAAAGGTGGAAATACAACTTCTTCGCCTACAAAGTACTCAAAGTCATAGGCACTCGTCAAATCTTCTATGCCTATCACAGAAACACTACATTTAACTAGAGTATTCTCAGGTTGGGCAGGAATTGTGGCTTTATATATTGAACCAGTTTTTTTCATATTAATATTAAAGTTATTATTAGCAACTGAATAAGTAAGTAACACGTCGCTAGCTGTCCCAAAGTAAGAATCAATCTTAACTTGAACAATTACCTCATCATCAATCTGAGGATTTTGTGGAAAAAAATCAACAGTAATTCTTGAAATATTTAAGGGATAACTGATCCAATCACCATCATCAAAATCTGGAGGAGTCCACCCCAGAGGATTTGCTTCTCCAGTTGCTTCAACCCAAATCCAACCATATTCTCTTCCATCATCAGGAATATCCCAGTAATAGTTGGCATTATCATATTCAGGAAACCAAATTAATAGTGCAACATGTGACGGAGGTGAAACTATGGCAACGTCAAATCCAGCTGACAGATAAATAGTTGCACATAAGAAAGACATGTCTTCACAATCTCCTACAGCTATAATATTTTGGTTTTCATCAAACATGTGAGCCATCTCGTCTGCATTCCAAGCCCACTCTTCTTGAGGTATATTTTCTTTGAATACATTATCTTCATCATATCCATAATCAGTCCATCTTTGAACATAATCTAAAATTGCTTCAGCTCTCTCGACTCTTTGATTATAATTGCTCCTAAACCATTCTCCTAAACTATAGGCTAATTCTTTATCAGATCCTAGAGATTCATAAGCGATATTTGGAAGGTAACCATCATCACCCCAATGGACATTTCGATTAAAACCCCAACTATCATACCAATCTCCATTCTGAGAGGTAAAAGTTGGTGGATGTTGTCCACCACTAGGAAGTCCATTAACAAGGTTTAAAGAAGCACAAAAGATTAGAAAAATTAGAGACACTAATCTCTTCGTTGGATAGTACATGTATTTGCCTCATCTAACCCAGAGGTATCATTAGGCTACCAAATATCAATAATCCTAAGAAAACTTCATATCCAAAAAGAAAAATACCGACTGCAACCGGAGATTTATTTATATCATCTAAATCTATCCCAAAAGGAGTTAATTTCGCGAAAATCGTATAGAATAACCAACCATAGAATAAACTAACAAAAAAACTGATCGCTACAATAAGTAGTCGTTGGAAATTAAAATAGGAACTAAAAATTACTGATTGTCCCAAGAAAAAAGGATTAACCATAGATCCGTATACTACAAGACCGGCAAAAACCAAAAAACCGGAGACAAAAAGACTAGTAGCCATGGGATTTCCTCTGATTGTCTTAAATTCTGAGATTTTAGTGGTAATATGAGTTAAACTCTTTATGCCTATAATACCTATCAACAAACAAATCATACTTGAAACAAAAGCTCGAACAAACCAAAGGAATAAAGCAATAAGAAATTCAGAGGATACAGCCAATAAGTTCACCTATCAATTTAATCTATGAAAAATAGATATAAACACTTTGTTAACCATATCACAAATTTTTTTTTCAAAAAAAGATTAGTTAAAAGTTTTAAAACAATTTTAATCTAAACTTAAAGTTTGATTCCAATAATATGTCGTTTCATATCTATTCACAACAGGAAAAGATGGGTCATCATAGACAATATCCAATTCAAAACCATATTTTTCTACTAAAAGTTGAGTTATATTCCAAATTTGGGGACTTAGTTCGTCAGGACCCCAATAACCCCAAATTCTATCCTCTGGATGGCGCATTCCCCATCCATAATCTGGAGGTAAGACTAGAGCAGTTTTAGCCTCAATAATCCCATAGTCATTTGGGTTCTGTTGAACATAATTCCAAAAAGTCTCCATGGCTATAAAATGATCATCTGTTAGAATTCCATATTTATTACCTGTTGGATAAGTAGGATAATTGAATATTACGACATATTTTGCTCCAGTTTGATAGGATATTTTCATATCATATAACATTTCATTACCAGTTTTATAGTGACCTAAAAAATTATCTATCTCGTCGCGTCCATTCCAAACTATAATAGATCCCCAATCTTTATTTTGAACATTAGCGGCACCTCTACAAAGGCCAACATGTTTAGCAGAACTGTGATTCCACCCTATTTGGACAAAGACTGTGTCATAACCTGCTAAATAATCAAACCAATATAGAGCATAATCAGAAGTCATAGCCGTTATTGACCGGTTTAATAACTCATCAATCCTTATATCACCTATAAGATAATCGATGTGTCTTTTTGTTGCTTCAGAATAGTCTCTCAGAGCAAGAACACTTGAATTTTTTTCAACATACGGTTCAAATGTAGAATATAACTCTGGAA
>PVMS01024668.1_pt1 | contig 27218 bp, 23 predicted proteins | sample 1853461 | NCBI WGS metagenome assembly PVMS01 (sample SAMN08582032, study PRJNA380276) | Marine sediment metagenome, whole genome shotgun sequencing project. | isolation source: ocean sediment barecode stripped | collected 2017
ATTGGTTAGCTCGGTTGCTATAATTGCCAAAGTATCTATCAACTGCCTCTGAGGATCATTTAAGATTATTTCACTTGCGCGATTATATCGCAATAAATAATGGCTGTTATAATCAAGGTCACCCTGAACTTCTTCTAAGTCATTCTGTAATTCCTGTATGAGGTCACCGTATAAATGCCGTTCTGTTGTTTTTAGTTTTACAGATTCTCTCCAATTATTTAGTGAGAGTGCAATTAAAATCCCAATGACAACAAGTGTAATTTCACCAATCGCATAAATCAGATATTTACCGAATTTATATTCAGTAAGCATCTTTTTTCTAATTCTTCGAAAGATTTTTATCATTGTTAATTCTTGTTTCCAATAAATGCTAACATTATTATATTAGATTTATTCAGCTTAAAATCCGAAGGGTTTTCAGCCAAGTACAAATTTTAATTGGTTGTTTTGGTTTTACATTTTTTCTTAAAGATAGTATAAATTTTATACGTTGTTATGGAAAGTTATTTATCTATTCTAACTACTATGTATTCTGTTGAATCAGGTTTCCCAGGAGAAATTTTTAATTCGCTGTAATTCTCATTGAACTCCATAATTGTAGAAGCAAAAGTTAGAGAATTACAGACAGGTTCTGTAGATAGAATCTCTTCAATAATTTCTATATCAATAGAGTTATTATTTAGTATCTTATTCATCACTGTGTCCAATCTTCTATCGGAGGATGTAATTGTTGTTGCCCCTGCTCCATATAAATTTTTCATATAATCTAAATAATCAAGGTAAGCAGGATGGTACGAATTATTTGTTAGTGGTTTGTTGGCATGAAATGTATAATTTTTAGATGAATCTGGCCAATATTCGGTTATTTGGTCAGAAGCACATTCCAATGAGACAATATTTTCTTTCGAGCCAACTATATAATTCTGACCCGAAGCGTGTTTTACATTTTTTATGAAAGAGATAGCTTCATCAAACGAGTTTTTTTCCAAAACACCCCTTGAAATGAAACACACTGGAAGCCCATCCAAAGAACTTTTTAAATCCGTCAAACTGTTCTCAGTAATTCCAATCTGATTATTTAAACCATTTACGCCTAAATACCCAGCGTATGTTGTTACTAATTTCCTTGTGCCTGAATTACTATTTTTAATATCCAATAAAACTTCAAAACCATGATAGAATGGTGTTATATCAATATTCTGAGCAATAATATTTGAACTCCCGTCCTTTTTGTAATTGTTTATTCCAACAGATGTACAATGATGCGGTATATTAATTAATCTAGCATTCGTCCAAATTTCATCTATTAGTTGAAAAGCAAACAGCGTATGGAAATTAACTCCAGAGCCTTTACTAATTCCTTTTACTTCATCAAGTAGTTCAGGTGTCCATTTTTTGATTGAAGGAATATAGTTCGTTGAGTCGAGAAATATATTTATAAACGTATCTGCTGGTATTTGATATTTTTCTTCTAGGTGTTGTTTCCACAGACCAACTAGTTCATTAATCTCCTTTTGTAAAAGTTTACCGTGCAGCAACCCGTTTTCATATGCCGTTCCATTTAAGTGCAAGATTGGTAAAGTGGGGTTGGTTGTGTCAAGAACAACATTGTCCAATGCGGTTGATTTTGTTCCACAAGAAATGGACATGAAAGGCATTAAAGCTATTATCAATATTTTAATCACTGTTTTCATCTGTTATGTGCAGTTGCTTGTTCTAATTTTGGTCAGCTTTAGCTGAATGTATTCCAACGTATTTGTATAACTAAAGTTGTGTATTAGCTATCGCAATTTTTCATTTGTTAAATATTATGTATTTATGATTTAGAAACATTCTGTTTACTCGTTTTTAACAATTTTGGTTATACCTTGTTGTTGGGCGTATTTAATCATCACTTCCAATTCCGGAAAATCTGTATCTTGAAACTTATAAAAAGGTTTTTGTTTTAAGTAATGATCCCAAAAATTGAGAATGATCTTATTAGTTAATTCGATTACACGTTCTCCCGGAATCTTTCCCAGTTGTCCATATACTTTCATTACAGGCCATACGAGGATCATGTCGGTAAAATCAGCGTGACGTGTATCTCGTAAATGAAATTCGTAATAATCCTGTTTGCTCCTCAGCATCATGAAATCATTTAATCCCAGGCCATCATCACTGTATACCATCATAAAGGGTAAATTCAGACTATCTTTCTGTGTTGTGCCATATTGTAATCCATCCACATTGATTCCGGCCTTTACCCTTTGATCTATCTTACAAAACTCCCCGGCCGTTGCTCCACCAATGGACATACCCATAATGCCAATCCTTGTCGTGTCTATCAGATGAGGGAAGTTTAACGGATTCTCCTCTTGAGTAAGAATGCGATCCAGAACATATTGATTATCCTTTATCCATTCTTCAACAATCTGGTTGGAGTCAGCATTCCTGATGGCCCTAAGCATAATCTCACTGCGTTCCTCTCTATTCTCAACAGATTTAATAGAATCTTGCGCTGCAACTATTGGACCTGATGCTTTCTTGATCCATTCCATCGCTTTGTTGAATTTTTCAAGACTTGTGATAAACTCAGGCAGGACAGTACCTCCCTGGTCCAGATTGACACGAAGGCTCTCATAGGGATGTGCAATACTTACAACAATGTAACCATTACTGGCCAAGTGCTCCATCAACAGAGTGCTTTGTGAAGTGAACATCTGCAAGCCATGATTGAAAAGAATTAACGGGAACTGACCTTCATCTAAGACAGGTGGTATGTCTGGATATGAATGTGTTTTAACCTTTTTAAGATAGTTCATAGTGAATCTCACGACATCTCTTTGACCCGAATAAAGTTCTGACCAGAGCGATTTGGGAGTAACCGGTTCCTGTAGTTCTCCGGGGTACCATACTTCGACAAAAAGTTCTCGTTTATCGTTGGTTTCATTGGTATGGATTTCGTCTCTTTCCTCATCCATAATTGAAAAAGAAGAGGTACCCACATCATAGTTACCTGTGGGTTCAGGCAATGTAATAACCGGCATTCCTATTCCAAAAAATACTGAGGTGAATATAAAAAGTAATCCAAAAAAGAATCCTATCCATCGGAAAACAAGGTGAGCGATCGACCTTTTTAACAGGAACAGGCTCAATATGATGAATATCAGATAGATAAAAATCATTTGCCATCTGATGATTTCAAACACAAAATGGAGTACCAGAAAGCCAGTTCCAATAAAGAAAGAGATTTTTAACCACTTTCTTGATTTCCCGTAGAATGAAGAAAGGACAAGCAATATGAGTGTAGCCAGTGTAAATACTATTTCGAGAAGTTGCATAATCTGCTAATTTAGATTTTTAGTTGAATATTGATTTCGTAGATGCATAATTGTGAATTTGAAAACTTTACAATGGTAACATAAACCAAATGTGCCCTTCATCGGTTTGAATAAACGCTTGTTTTAATGACGTTTATTTGTTGTTATGTAATGTTTTATTTTCGAAATTTTTTTAAATACTGACTCTTTTCTAAGAAACCTTGATAATCAGTTATTGATAAAATGATATCTACAGCTTCTTCAAGATTTGTAGAGTGTTTGTAATAATATTCAACAATCATCGCTCCTATCAAATATCCTACATCTCGCGGTTGTTCTTGATCCTCAGGCTTATCCCAAACCCAATCCTTAGTGTCAGTTCCTAACATATCAGTTTCAAACCTTCTCCAAATTTCCATTTCATGTTTAGCAATATAATTACGCACCTCAGTCTTTCCTTCACCAGTAACTAAGTCTGCAAAAAATTCGGCAACACCTTCGCGAATACAAATTGCTAAAAGGCTTTTTTCATCATTATAAATGGCTAAATATTTATCCAAAGAGCCAATAGCATATAGTTGATTAAGATGAGTAAGTTCGTGTATTATATGGCCTTCTATTCCAATATCTACTGTGTCAACAGCCTGTTTTTCTATCGAAATTAATTGACCCTCTATTGAGCCTGAACCAATGCCTCTTCTTTGACCAATTAAATAATAAGTAGGTGGATACACGGCATTGGGAATAAATGTTTTTAATTTATTAAAATACAATCTAATGGTTGGTTCTCTAGATTGTAGCCATTTCATTTTTTCACCTACAGCTGCATAATCCTCTGGATATTGCCTGATTTTGACAGCTAATTTTGCTGGTGTTAATCCATATTTCTCAATAAAGATTTTTAAACCCGGTGTTCCTTTATCAATGTAATGCTTCTGTAGAATTTGAATTGTATCAGAACTGGATTTGAGCATTTTAAAAGCATCGATAAAGTTGATAACATCTTCATAAACGATCTTTGCATCTGTAGGATTTGTTGGACTTGAAGCAAGTTGTGCCCAAACTTGATTAATTTGTACAAATCCTAAAAAGAAAACTAATAGGGTTATTGTTCTTCTAAGTCTCATAATTTTTATTTTTATTATAGATAACGTAATTTGATTCCTGTTTCTCTTTGTAAATATTCCATCGGTTTAGTGCATGAAAAGTTGAGCTTAGTAAACTGCAATTTTCAGCTTGTTAAATTTAGCGAATTTAAAAGTTAGAAACATTCTATATCTCTCTGTTTATCAATTTTTTATACGTATTGTTATAGCCCGTTAATTCTTGTCTTTATTTCGTTTATCATGTAACAAAAACCAATCATACAATTCCTGTTCAGGATACTCTAACCAATGCATCCAATGCCCCACATTAGGTTCTATTGAAAACTTTAAATTTTTATTTTTTCCTTCTAACCGTTGAATAATTCTTTCTGTTTCCTCAAATTGCACAAAAATTAATAGGCTCCATACTGTACTATTGGACAAGTACTTATAAAAGTAGTAAATCTTCCTAGATATGAAATCTGTTTAAGCACTATAAAAGTCTCCACCGAAATTCAAATTTTCAGGGAAATGGTTTCTCTATTCGTTGCTAAAAGAACTAAATTGGTCAGGCAAAATATTTTGGTAAAAGAATTACCTATCGATCCATTTTTTGAAATCTTTTACTTTATCTCTACTTACTACTAAAAATGTTTTTTCAATCATGTTATTTTTATTTCCTAGACGCACTTGTAATCTGCTAGATGAATAACTCAAAATATCTTCAATGGCATTCAGAAATAAAATGCATTTTCTGTTCAGTCTAAAAAACTGATCTGGATCTAAAATGTTTTCTAATTGGTCAAGAGAATAATCAATTGCATAATTCTTTCCTTCAAATGTTTTTAAAAAAACTGCTCTATCCTCAATATAAAAACAACAAACTTCCTTAATTGAAACAGACTTATAGCGTGCTCCTATTTTTATTAGAAATCTATTTTTAAATTGGTTTTTATACTCGTTAAAAACTGATTTCAGAAGATCTCGATTAACTTTGTAATGAACTTTTTTAAACTTGTCTAGTGCAGTTCGCAAAGCATGTTCATCTATGGGTTTTAATAAATAATCTACGCTATTGACTTTAAACGCCTGCAGTACATATTCATTATATGCCGTTGTAAAAATAACCGGGATATCCACTTGTATGGTTTCAAATATTTCAAAAGAAATTCCATCATCCAATTGAATGTCAACCAATATTAAATCGGGTTTGGGTTTAGATTGTAACCAATTTACAGATTCTTCTACTGTTTCAGTTACTCCAGCAATCTGAATAGAATTATCTATTTTTTTTAAAAGATGCTGCAATTTGCTGGCTGCAGGATTTTCATTTTCAATTATTAGTATATTCATAGCAAAGGTACTTTTACAATAAATTCCTCAGACGTTTCCATAACTATAAGTTCTTTGTTAGAAACAAGTCTTATGCGTTCTGACAGATTTTTTAGTCCTGTCCCATTAGATGGAAATTGAAGCGCCATTTTTTGAAGATTATTTTTTACAATTACATGATCGCTCTCGATAAAAACAGCTATTATTAAAGGTTTTTCACGGGTAGACATATTATGCTTTATGGCATTTTCAATTAATATTTGAAGTGATACCGGAGGAATCCAATACGATTCCTCATCCAATCTATTCATATCCATCACAATTTTTTCCTCATCCCTTATTTTATGAAGCTCAAAATAATCAGTAATAAAATCTAATTCAGTTTTTAGTGTGACTTTATCTTTTTTAATATTTTCAAGTATATACCTGTAAATCTCTGAAAATTTTTGAATGAATTTTTCAGCTAATTCAGGTTTGGTGCTCACCAAAGAAGAAAGTGTATTTAAACTGTTAAATAAGAAATGTGGATTGATCTGATTCTTTAAGGTTTCATTTTGAAAAATTAGATTTTCTTCCTTCAGTTGCCGGCCTCTCTTCAAAGATTCCAACAGCTGAATGTAAATGAATACAGCCGCACCAAATGTTAGACCTTTTAATACTGGCGGATACCAAGTATTAAACTGATCCCTAAAAAAATCTGAAACCACTTGAGTTCCATCTATATCGTTTATAATATATTCGATATATCGAAAAAAAAGTGTAATTAGCAAGGCAGCCACAAAACAAACAACATAGAAAAACAGGAATCTGATTAATATATTTCTCAGAAAATTTTTATCTGTTGAATCGAAAACCTGTCCGATAAATATCTTCTGCCCCAAAAAAATAAAGACTTCAAGATACGTAAACACTAATAGGCCTATAACAAACTGTTTTTTAAAGTCAAAATTACCATCACTTGAAATATAAGTATAAATACCAATTAATGCGGAAACTGATAAGAAAATAAGATGGGAGTAAATTTTCTTCTGATTTACAACTGTATCGAGGTTTAAAGTCTTCATCTTAACAAAATTAATCTATTTTATTCACCCACAACTCACGAATGGTCTTAATTAAAAATTTATTCTCCATTCCTGTAATTTCAATTTCTTGTGCCGAACCGGAATACATAACAGCCTTTCCAATTTCTCTGCTTTTAAGTGAAACCCAAATGGATCCCCAATATTGTTCAGTTCCGCTTGTTTTAACTGCATCCATGGAAATATTAACAATATTATCAATTGCATCAAATTCAATAACAGCATACAATTCATTATCAATTTGAGAGATTCCAGTCCAGCATAACATTACTTTTGAATGGGAGTAAGTGCCTATATCGGCCATTTCAAATTCATTGTTAAGACCAGGGATATGGTAGATTTTATTTAATTTCAATGAATCTAAATGATTCCAGGCAAACTCTTCAATCCCCATCATATCCCATACAAGATTTTTTGAAAAAACTCCATTGGGAGTTGGTGGGAAATCTGGAAAATTTTCAGTTTCAAGCATGTTGGAAGAGGGTATATATTTGAAATTCTCCATATAATTCTGAGGGCTTTTCACATTGAAAGACCCTGTTAAACTTTTTGAGTTTGAAATATGGACGTTATTCCATTTTACATTTCCATTTTCAAGTCCACAGGTATAATCACCTTCAATTTTTGTTTTGTCCATAAACTTTCCATATAAATCTCTGTTGGTGTATATAGCTGTCATCCTGTACTTTTTCAAACCATTATCAATTGATTTAATATTTATTTTGGTCAAATAAGCATCAATTATTCCTTTTGTATTTTGTTGTCCTTTACATATTAAAGGAATTACAATCATTACTAAGATCAATATTCCGGTTAAATTTAATTTTTTCATTATCTATTTTTTAGATTATACATTAATTTTGATCGAAATTATCTTCATTTTAGTTTTGAAAAAATTAATTTCTTCAGAATTGTATAACAACTGGCACGAATGGTAGAAATTTAGGTTTAAATCGGGAAGTAATTACATTCGGATTTATTTGTATAAGCCATCATTAATTATAATACTTATATTTTATGTATCAAATTAAATAAGAATTTTCCGAAATATTAATTGGAAGTTAGTTCTTGAATTTAATTCTCATCTAATTGTTCATATTCAGAATTATTGGAAATAAATTCCGGAATAATATTTTTCATTTTTTTTACAGTTTCAATCGAATTTAATCCTTGATTTAACAGGCACAGGTCTTTTATGTTTTCATTCATTGAACTCATCTCAATTTTTTTCATGGTTGCAATCATTAACTTTTTATGTGGCGTAGAAGTAACATTTTCTCCACTTGCCAGTAATTCTTCACAAATTTTTTCACCAGGTCTAAGGCCAATAATTTTAATTTTGATATCTTCAGGATATTTGAGACTTGACAAATGAATTAAATTCACGGCCAAATCAAATATTTTAATAGATTCGCCCATGTTAAACACAAAAATTTCACCACCATTCCCCATAGCTCCTGCTTCCAATACTAGCTGACAAGCCTGTGAAATGGTCATAAAATACCTTGTTATTTCTTTATGAGTAAGTGTTATGGGCCCTCCATTTTCAATTTGTTTTTTGAATAATGGAATTACAGAACCGTTAGAACCGAGCACATTACCAAATCTTGTTATGATAAATTTTGTTTTATGAGCACTGGAAAGGCTTTGGATATAGATTTCTGCTATTCGTTTGCTGGCACCCATAATATTGGATGGATTGACTGCTTTATCAGTAGAAATCAGTACAAATTGAGAAACGTTATATGCAACTGCCAAATCTGCAATTATTTGGGTTCCTTCAATATTTACTGAAACGGCCTCAGATGGATTTGCTTCCATAAAAGGTACATGTTTGTAGGCAGCAGCATGGAATATCAACTCGGGTTTATAGAGGTTAAAAATACCATCCATTCGTTTTTTATTGCGTATATCTGCAACAACAGCTGTTACATTTATTTTTCCTTTTTGTTGAAAATATTGCTGAAGTTCATATAAATCGGATTCCGCCTGATCAACTAATATCAGTTGTTGATATTTATAGGAAGAAATTTGTTTTGAAATTTCACTCCCCACAGAACCTGCAGCACCAGTTACCAGAACTACTTTGTTTTTAAATTCTTTTTTCAGAATTGGATTGTTTCGTTTTATCGGTGCTCTTCCCAACAGATCATCTATTTGTAATTTTTTTATTTGTGAATATTTAAAATTTCCATCAATCCAGTATTTTGATTCCGGAACAATTTTTACAACCACAGAAAGATCTGTACAAATTTCAGAAATTTCTATGAGTCGTATTGGCTTTATATCAGGAATTGAAATAATAATTTCATCAATTTGCTTGTTTTCAATGAACTCTTTGGTAATATTTGAAAAATTAAAAATATTGAGTCCTTTTAACTGTTTTTGAGAATTGTTTTGGTTATAATCAATAAAACAGACAATATTTGCTGGACATGCTTTCTCATTCCGTAACACCTCATAAGTGAGCAATCCGAATTCTCCGGAGCCATAAATCATTATTTTTTTATCAATTTTTTCAAGTAGGTTCATTCGTATACTAGCAATTCTTTATAATTCTGCAAATGTTATTTAATTGTCTTTCAGTTAAATTAGATCCGCTTGGAACACATAAGCCTGTTTGGAATAGTTTCTCAGATTTACCGTTACAATAATTCGGGTAATTTTTAAAAACAGGTTGAAGATGCATTGGTTTCCATAGAGGTCTTGATTCTATATTTTCAGAAGCTAAAGAAAGTCTTATTTTTTCTCTATGTTCAAGTGAAGGAAGTACAATAGTAGTCAACCACCTGTTGGAAAAACAGCCATTTGGTTCTTCCAGAAATTGAATAGTTGATTCAGAGGCCAATTCGGTATGATAGTAGTCAAAATTAGCTCTTCTTCGTTTTATTCGATCTTCCAGGACTTCTAATTGACCTTGTCCAATACCGGCCGTTATATTACTCATTCTATAATTATATCCTATCTCGGAATGTTCATAGTGAGATGCGGTATCGCAGGCCTGAGATGCCAAATAAATGGCTTTTTCTTTAATTTTTTTATTTTTGGTAATCAAAGCTCCGCCCCCGGAAGTAGTAATAATTTTATTTCCATTGAATGAGAAAATTCCAAAATCTCCGAAGGAACCACATACCTTTCCCTTAAATACCGACCCTAAAGCTTCAGCAGCGTCTTCTATTAGAACAATGTGATATTTTTCAGCTATAGAAGTAATAGCATCCATTTGAGCAGGCATTCCATACAAATCCACTATTAGCATTGCCTTTGGTTTTTTACCTCTTGAAATCCGGTCAATAATAGCCTCTTCCAATAATTCAGGACAAAGATTCCATGTAGAGGATTCACTATCTATAAAAACAGGTAGTGCTTTTAAGTAAACAATTGGATTTGCTGTTGCTGCAAAGGTGAAACTTTGACACAACACTTCATCACCTTGTTGCACACCTGCCAAAAGCAGTGCCAAATGAATGGCAGCAGTTCCCGAATTCAGTGCAGCTACATGATATTTTTCGCCCAAATACTGTTGCAATTCTTTTTCAAATGCGTCTAGATTGGGTCCTTTTGGAGCCACCCAATTTGTATCAAAAGCTTCATTCACATATTTTTGCTCTGTACCTCCCATATGGGGTGAAGACAACCAGATTTTTTCATTCATGGGAACAAATTATTGAGTGAACAGTAAAATTACTATTTTTTTTGGTATTCTAGGCGAACTTGCGTGTTTTACATCGCTCTAAATTTTTATAAAAAACTACAAAAAGAGTTCAATTATATTAAATCGAGAATTATTTAATTTGAAAATCATAAAAATGAATTCGAAGTAAGAATAAAAGAAAAACTAAAAAAACTATTTAAACACTACACTTAAAGTTTTTAAAATTATTTTAATATCTCCCCAAAAGGAATGCTGATTGAAATATACCAAATTTAGCTGTATTTTGTGAGGAAAAATAACGGTATCATAAAAATTCAAAGGATTTTTATGGGTTGCCAATAACGCTTCTTCATTTGCATATTCTATTGCAGCTACACTGGTTAAGCCTGGCTTTAAATTTAATATGTTTCGATTTTCTCCCTGTAAAGAATCGTAATAGCCCGGCACATTGGGTCGAGGTCCAACGATACTCATTGTTCCATGCAATACATTTATTAACTGGGGCAACTCATCTATTTTAAATCTGCGTAAAAAAGATCCAATTTTTGAAACCGTAACACCTCCGGAAGGAATTGTTTTCAATTTATAAATGGTAAATGACTTGCCAAATTGACCTATACGTTTTTGTAAAAAAACTCCGTTTGAATTTGTATCAATACAGGCCATCAACCACCCTATCGCTATTAACCACCATAATAAGAATAAAATGATTAAGGAAAATACAATATCGAAAATTCGTTTTGACATAAGTTTGATACCTAATTATTGGAATTTGACAACTAAATTAAGCATAAAATCTTACTATTATGAAAAAGATTCATTTTCATGTCTACTGAAATGATAGTCATGATAGATAGTATTTGTGAAAGTTGATAGGTATGGCTAAATTATAGGGAGGATCTATATGATTTTTCAATTGCAATGTTTTAGAAAAGAAGCATTATAGAATAGAGATAATTAGCATTATTATACCTACGATAATTAAAAGTATTTTAAATAGTGCAATTTTTTTATCCAACAATGCCATTTTTCTGACATTGCTTTTGTATTTTAAACTTTCGTACTGTTCAATATTTTTCATTTCCCCAAATGATGTATTACCTAAATTATGTTCATATTAAAATAGAAATTTTAAAACATTTTGGGGTAAATATTTGTTTGATTAATGTTGATTAAATTTTCAATCCAATTTATTCGGAACTTTCATATTTTTCTCCATTTCTTTTTTCAAATCAATAGCTTGTATATAGATTGACATTTTACTTCGAATAAAATATAAAATCACCATTACTATTGCTGTAATAGGGACTGCATAAATAAATTCGACCTCATCCATATATTCTTCACTATCATTTACTATAGTAATGAATTGAAACAAATAAACAGAAATTGGGATTATTATGGCATGTACCCACCAATGTTTGTTGGTTACAAACCAAATAAACAATAAAAGCAGCGGGACAAATTTTGCGAAAAAATAGTATGCCATCAGTTGTACGTCCTCATATCGTCCTCCCTTTATTGTACCAAGAAAAGTTTCCCAATTTTCTAATTCAGGAGGAATACTTTGATAAAAGAATAGGAGGTAGGGTGCTATGATTATTAACAAAATAATAAGACTTCCAACCAATAGTGAACTTCTCTTTTTATGTTTCATTAATTGCGCATTAAATTATTAAAATCAAAATGAGAGAACCACAAATATAGTACAATTATATAAAATAATCAAAAAAAAATGTTAAAAACCTTGAAAACCACAATAAATTAATATTGTGGTATTATAATGTTTAAATTAATTAAACACTTATATTTTACGATGCTTATCCGTTAGAAGGAAGAATCATTCCTGGCCCTTTTTTAAGAGCTTGAGCATCTGTTGCATTATTGCTCAATGAAGTTGCAAGAAAAAATGCAGCTACAAGAAGCAATCCGAAAATTAATTTTAATTTTTTCATTTTTAGTAAGAATTAAATGATTAGTAAGAACCTCAAATGTATAATAAAACTTACGTAAAAACAAAGAAATCCCTTCATTATTTCTAATTATTTTTAAAAATAAAGGGTAGGAAAAGCTATTTTTCTCTTATTTCATAAGGGTTGAGCCCTTATTACATAAAATACAAAATACTTTAAATTTTAGTAAATAAAATTTCTATTTTGGAGATATTTAAAAGCAAAATTTGATTTTTAGAGAAATAAAACCGGGTGTTTTATCAAAAAAATCAACAAATTACAAATCCTCTCCGTAAAAATTTGCAATTATAGGGACGCTCTTACTACTGCAAATATACAAATATTAATTAAATATGCAAATTATTAATGAAATAATGTAGTTTATTGATATAATAATGTAGTTTATTTATTATTGGTGCTTGAATATACTGTAGCTTTCGTACCTCTTGAAAACCCGATTAAACAAATGCCAAATTCTTTGGCATAATCCACCGCAAGCGTTGAACAGGCTGAAACTGCTACAACGATGGGTATTTTTGCAAAAAAGGCTTTTGACAGTATTTCATAGGATACCCGCCCGCTGACCAGCATACATTTTACTTGATTTAAAGTACGATTGTTCAATAATTTCCCAATTGCTTTGTCAACAGCGTTATGACGCCCTATATCTTCTTTTAATGATAAAATTGTATAATCTTTGTCGTATAGGGCAGCGGCATGTGAGCCACCTGAAACCTCAAAAGTTTCTTGTTGCTCTTTCATTTCAGCAAACATTTTTTCTAATTTGCTTGTATCGAAATGCAGTGTGTTTCTTAATTTTTTACCACTGAAAGAAATATCGCTTAGTTTTTGTTTACCACAAATACCACATGAAGAAACAGAAAGAAGAGTGCGTTTATTTAAATAACCTTTTCCAAGTTGACTTGTTGGAATTTGCGCATTGATAATTACAAATCCGTTTGGTTGTTCTTCAACAACCTCAAGTGCCAACATATTAGTTTTTTTAAAAATATCCTCAGCGTATAACAATCCTCTTATCAATTCAAAATCATCTCCAGGAGTTCTCATTACAACTGTATAAGGTTCCTTATTGATATTGATTTGCAAAGCAGCTTCTATTACCAATGCATCTTTTACTTTTTTTGTATTTCCATTATTTACCTGTAAGCCTTCGTAGTATAAAGTTTGCATACTTTTGGAATTAAATGCGTTCAAAATCAACTGCAACAACTTTGTATTCAGGGGTTAAGGTTTCTTTATCACCAACACTCCCTGTAATGATATTGATAAACACTTCTGGTTGATGAAAAGTAGTTCTTAAAACCCCTCTTTTTACATTTTTAGAGTATTTCAGAGGGATTTTGACACTTCCTCTGTCAGAAAAAATTCGAACGATCTCTTTATCTTTAACGCCCTTTTTAAGCGCATCTTTTGGATGGACTTCCAAAAAGTCTTTCCCTAAAAGAATTTGATTATCAGTTCTTCGGGTCATTGTTCCTGAGTTGTAATGTTCTAATTCCCTTCCCGTAGTCAAAATAAAAGGATATTTTTTACCATGCGATACAATTTCAGGTGTTTCTTCAAAGTCGAAATGATGAAAAGTACCAATTCCTTTTTTGAACTTTCCGTTCACATGCAGCATTTTTGTATCTGTTCCGTCTTCTTTTATGGGCCATTGCAATCCGTTTTTGCCCAATCGTTCCCATGACAACCCCTTCATAAATGGTATTACATCAGCAATTTCATTTATAATACTTGCAACATCATATGTTTGTCCTGTTGGCTGCCTATACCCAAGTTTATACATCATATCAATAATAATTTGGCCATCCGACTTTGTGTTGCCAATAGGTTCAATAACTTTATTTACACGTTGCACCCGACGTTCACCATTTGTAAATGTTCCGTTTTTTTCAAAATAAGATGCTACTGGTAACACCACATCAGCCATTTCAGAAGTAGCTGTCATAAATAACTCTTGTACAACAATCAGATCTAATTTTTCAAAGGCCTTTATACTATGATATGAATTTGGATCAGTCATTATAGTGTCTTCACCCATAATATACAGTGCTTTAATTTTTCCTTCCAAAGCAGCATCCAACATTTCCGGAATTTTTAATCCTTCACTTACAGGCATTTTTTCAACACCGTATTTTTCTGCATAATAATGTTGAATTTCAGCATTATTCACATCCATATATCCTGCTCCCTGATGGGGCTGAACTCCCATGTCAGCAGCACCCTGTACGTTATTTTGACCTCGCAAAGGGTTCAATCCAACACCGTTTCTCCCAACATTTCCAGTCATCATTGCCAAGTTTGAAAGCAGCATTACTGTTTTACTTCCCTGAAAATGTTCTGTAACTCCCAATCCATGAAATTCCATTGCCCTATCTGCTTTAGCATAAGCGATGGCAGCTTTTTGAACTAAATCTTTGGAAACGCCGGTAAGCTTCTCTAATTCATTCATATCGAGATTTGCGACGTGGTTTTTAAATTCCACATACTTTTCAGTATAGGAATTGATAAAATGGCTATTTACCAAACCTTCTTTTACAATATAATGTGCAATCATATTTAATATTGCTACATTGGTTCCAGGTCTAATTTGTAAATGATAAGAAGCTAATTCGGCTAATTTAGTTCTGATAGGATCGACAACTATTGAAGTAATTCCTTTCATAAATGCTTGTTTGATTTTTGCACCTGTAACCGGGTGTCCTTTTACAGGATTTGCACCAAATAAGAAAATTGCATCAGTTTGTTTAAGATCTTCAATGGAATTTGTTGCTGCACCTGTTCCAAAAGCTTGTTGCATGCCAAAAGCAGTTGGAGCATGGCAAACGCGGGCACAACCATCAATATTATTTGTTCCTATTGCGACCCGAATCATTTTTTGCATCAAATAATTCTCCTCGTTTGTTGCTCTTGAAGAAGAAATGCCACCAATGGAGTCAGGTCCATATCTATTCTTAATTTCAATTAATCTAGTAGCTATAAACTCATATGCCTCATCCCAGGTAACTTCTTCGAACTTACCATTCTTTTTAATCATTGGTTCTTTCAATCGATCAGGATGATCGTAAAATTGAAATGCGAAACGGCCCTTCAAACATGTATGACCTTCGTTTACTTCGGCAGTTTCAGGAGCTTGAATTCCTCTGATTTTACCATCTATTACTGAAACATCCAATTGACAGCCTACACCACAATAAGTACAAGTTGTTCTCACGGTTCTATCTGCGATCAATGTTTTAGTTTCAAATTTATCGGTCAAAGCTTCAGTAGGGCAAGTTTGTACACAAGCACCACAGGAAATACAAGCAGATTCATCAAAAGATGTATCGAATCCTTTTATGATATTTGTTGCGAATCCACGTCCTGACATTCCTAAAATCATTTCACCTTGAATTTCTTCACATGCTCTAACACATCTATAACAATTGATACATTGTGATAAATCTGATTTTATATAGGGATGTGCTTTGTCGGGTTCTATATTTAAATTGGTTTTACCTTTTGGATAGCGAATACTTGGAATACCAATTCGAGCAATTGTTTCTTGAAATGGTGTTGCTTTTTTTTCTTCAGTAGGAAAAACTTTGTCAGAAGGATAATCAGTTAGAATCAATTCTACAATGTTTTTACGAAGGCGTTGCATACGAGTCGTATTATGATAAATATACAATCCATCAGCAATAGGAGTGTGGCAGGAAGCTACTGTTTTTGTAGGACCATCTTTTTCAAGGGCTACTTCCACAGAACATACTCTACAAGAACCAAAATTTTCCAATCTATTGTCCTGACACATAGTTGGAATGGCATTTTTATCTTTTTCAATCCTACGAACAAACTCTAGGATGGTTTCACCCGAATAGAATTCATATGCTGCATTATTTATATATGCTTTCATAATTTTAATTGAAATATTCTTTTAACTCTTCTTCAAAATAAAGCAATGCATTTCTAACTGGCAATGGAACACCACCTCCTAAGGCACAAAGGGACCCGATTTCGAGTGTTTCTAACAAATCGTTGAATAAATTGCGATCTATTTTATAATCCTCATTTTGAGCTTTTTGCAGCATTTCCATACCTCTGAATGCTCCAATTCTACAGGGATAGCATTTTCCGCAAGATTCATCAGAAGTAAATTCAAGCAAATGCGCTAAAAAATTCACCATTGGATAATCGGATGGAATAGAGACCACACTCGCATGTCCTAATAAAAACCCGTTTGAATTCAAGGATTCAAAGTCTAAAGTTAAATCCGAAATTTTATGCAATGGAACAATGCCTCCCAACGGACCCCCAATTTGAAACGCTTTTATCTTTGATTTAAATCCATTTCCAAATTCATGAAATATAGTAGTCATAGCAGTTCCCATTTCAATTTCATACATACCCGGTGTATTGAAAAAACTATCTAATGAGACCAATTTTGTTCCTGTTGATTGTTTGGTTCCCAAAGAAGCATAAGCTGCTCCACCATTTTCGAGTATCCAATGTATGTTTGCAAAAGTTTCCACATTACTCAATACTGTAGGTTTTCCATACAATCCATATTGAGCCGGATAAGGCGGGCGTACTCTGACTTCAGGGCGTAAACCTTCAATAGAATTCAACAATGCTGTTTCTTCTCCACAAACGTAAGAACCTTGTCCTTGAATTATTTTAAATCGAAAATCTCCAATTAAGTTTTTTTCTTTTAAGTCTGAAATGGCTTTTGTGACAATTCTTATCGAATCAGGGTATTCTCCACGAATGTACAACACACCGGTATTGGCACCTACTGTTAAGCCAGACATATACATTCCAAAAAGGACTTTGTGTGGTTGGTGTTCCATCAAATACATATCGGAATATGCACCGGGATCACCTTCGTCAGCATTGCAGACAACATACTTTTGCGTTGCTGCATTTCCCAAAGATGAAATACCTTCTTTAAAGACAGCATCTAACTTAAACCAAAAAGGAAAACCTGCGCCACCACGTCCTCTTAAATTTGAAATTTTTAGTTCTTGAATTACTTGCTGAGTGTTATTTTTATATTTTTTAGCCAATTCATAAAATGCAACGATATCTTCGATTTTTGAAGTTAAAATTGGAGTTGTATTGCTAGCAATATTGTAAACGTTATCTTGACTTCTCAAGGCTGAAGAAGTAGATAGAATTTTTTCCAATTCTTCTTCAGTGTTTGCAGAATAGGTTCTATCATCATACATAAAAGCACTGTTTGTATGACATCTTCCTACGCAAGCAGCATGTCCAATTTGATCAGCGTCAAAATGATTTTCTAAAAAATTGTGTAATTTTTCTTGCGTTTTTGCTACCATACACGCAGTTCCACTGCACGCATGAATTTTTTTATTTCGATTGTTTTCTTTTGTGAAATCGTAAAAGGAACTTGTACCAAAAACTACTGAATCATCAATCATAAAGCGTTTAGCCAATTCTTGAAATTCCGTTTTGGAGGAACTTTTATGAGATAGATCGGCTATATTTTCAAATAGATTATCATCTAATTCATTTCTTGAAGATAAAGCGCGTATATTTTTATTTGCCATTTCGTTATTTATAATGGTCAAAATTACTAAAAATTAATGATGTTTAAAAAAACTAATTTTAAACCTTATCACAAATTAAAACCAGGTGTTTGTTGTGTATAGTGGTGGTAAAGAACAAGTAGCGATTGCCACCATCTTTGATACCTGTTTTTTTTCGAATTTGAGAAACTGATTCGGGGAAATTACGGGTAGCAATGTTCGCTTTATTTGAAGGAAGTAACTTTTTTAAGAGTTTTTTATTGTAGGAAACACGTTGTTTCAGTTCAAAACATCTACCGGGGAAATCAATGAGATTGTTTGATGTGTACAAGTGCGAATTCGAGTGTAATTTGTCAATTTTAAATTTTTGAGAAATATGGTTGAATGCACCTGATTTTAGGATGGCTGCATTCGGTTCATAAATATATTTTCCGGGTTCATTAAAGGTAGCTTTTGCAGATTTATTCGAGATAAATTTAAACTGTTGACATCCAGTTTTACGAATGTTTATCGTTTGAATAACAATGTCTTGAGTATAATTTTTTTCTAATAAAAACAGCAATTCTTTTACTTCATTTTCTATGGCAATCACATGAACTTCTTTGATAAATTTTAATTCACTTATAGTGTTTTTAATATCTAATAGAGGAGAAGTTTTGATCAGAATATTATTGGTTTTTTGAAAAAGAAAATCTAAGCTCTCAGGAATATTTGGTGAACAATCTTTCATCAAAAACACTTTACCTTTTACATCATTTCTGCGTGAGGGATCGGCATAAATCCAATCAAAATTTCCAGCATAATTTCTCAAATAATCCATACCGTTGTCGCAAAATGTTGAAATGTTTTTAATTTTAAATTGCTTTAAATTGTGATGTACGATTTCAACAAGTTCACTATTGATTTCGCAATGTGTGATCTTGGACATATTTTTTGAAAAATAATAAGCATCAACTCCAAATCCGCCGGTAATATCAATTAATGACTTTCCTTTTACTAAATTAGATTTATAGCTCGCAGTAGCTTCGGAGGAAGTTTGTTCTATATTTATTTTACTGGGAAAGTAAATGTTTTCAGTAGAAAACCAGGTTGGCAGTTTTTTTTCACACTTGTTTTTCGAATTGATCTGAATGCCTATTTCTTGGATGGTTACATTTTCAAATGAACTTCCTTTTAAGATAAGTTTTGACAGATCAGACTTTAAATTATCATTAATAAAATCTTGAATCCTTTTATTTAAAATATTGACATTCAATTTATTGGTTGCTTAGTTCAATTAGTTTACTTATTGTTTTCCAGTTTCTTGTTGTAGCATCAGTTTTTAACTTTTTTTCGAAAAAATTGTTGTTGAATTTTGTCCTTCCATAACCGTTAGGACAATGCACATACACAGTTTTATCAATTATTACAAAAGCATCATGGTTTGTTGTTATAAGTCGTTCAATTTGTTCAACCCCGGCAATGTCAGGTTTCAAGAGGAGCAGTGTAGCATGAAGTTTTGTAATGTCCGTATATTTTCTTTCCGGAAAAGGATTATCCTTAAAAATGCCTTGTAAATGATGTTTGGTTAGAACTAAAACCTTGATAAGATAGCCAAATTTCTTTTCTATAGCCTTCATTATTAGTTGTTCAATCGTGGTAATTTCAATTTGATCAGCGTGAAATATAACATTGCCGCTTTGAATATAAGTTACAACTTTGCTGAATCCTATATCAAAAAAACAATAGCTTCAGGTCAGTCATTTTGATTTTATTTTGACCGGATACATTGATTCCTCTTAAAAGCGCGATATAGGTATACATGCGAATCTCTTTTTTACAAATCTTTAGTCAAAGATTTCACAATTTTATTTTCGGATAGAAATGCCTTTAAAATTACTTTAATCGCGGTATAAGTTGGAATAGCAACGATCATTCCGGTGACTCCAAACAAGATACCACTAATTATTATCACCAAAAATATTTCAAGCGGGTGCGATTTTACACTATTTGAGAAAATTAATGGCTGACTTAAAAAATTATCAATTATTTGTGCAAATACATAACCAATCATTACATAAATAGTAGTCGGCAATATGACTGTTTGAAAATCATGCCCCAGATTGCTGCTCATCGTTAAAAATAACATTATAAAACCACCAATTAAAGGACCTATATATGGAATTAGGTTTAAAAGGGCACATAAAAAAGCGATTACAATTGCATTTTCAACACCAAAGATGAGTAATGTTATAGTATAAATAATAAATAGAATTGTTATTTGAAAAACCAATCCTATAAAATATCTTGATAGTAAATGATTGATTGAAGACAATGATTTTCGCAGTTTATTTTCACTTTTATCACTCACTAAAACATATATGGAATTTTCCATTATATGCGTGTCTTTCATCAAAAAGAATGATATAAATATTACAGAGAACAACCCTATACTTAGGCTTCCAACGGTACCTATAATAGAGTTCAATAAATTTGGAATGGCTGTTACATTATTGAATAATTCTGCATTTTTAATTTCATTTAAAAGATCAATATTACGTGCTAAAAAATAGTCGTTTATTTGATTCAACAAATCTTGAATGTTAGATTGAAGCTGGTCTATGTTTAACAGCGCTAAATTTTCGCCTTGTTTGATTATAAGAGGGATGAACATGCTGATCAATCCAGATAGTAAGGCTAAAAACAGTAGCATTGTTGATATAACAGCGATTGTATTCGGAAATTTTAATTTACGTTTTAAAAATCGAATAATAGGACTTGCTATTAACGAAATAACTGCGGCAATAGCAATGTAAATGATCACTGATTGCACTTTATACAAAAAAAATAGAAGCAACAAAATACCCGCAATTATTGCAATAGCTTTTAAAATTCCATTGGTAATTGAATTAGAAGTCATTTTAATTTATGTTTAGTTGTATAGTTAATTATTTGGTTATTTAATATATTATATATAAAAGTAAGAAATAAATTAAAAACCTACAGCTTTATCGTCACCTCTATAATCAGCCCCACCTTCCAGTGTTCCATTAGGAAGCCTTAAAATAGCATCTACTTTCCCAAGTATTCGTGTATTCTTTTGGTTGATATTGTATCCTTTTTCTTGTAATTGCTCAACTAAAGAATTGTCAAAACCTTTAGGTTCCAAAGTTATAACATCGGGTAACCATTGGTGGTGGAACCTTGGAGCATTTACAGCTTCCTGCATTCCTAGATCAAATTCATAAACATTTAAAATAGTTTGCATTACGGATGTTATGATCGTAGAACCTCCGGGTGACCCAACAGTCATATATAGCTCCTTATTTTTTTCAACAATAGTAGGTGTCATTGAACTTAGCATACGTTTTTCCGGTTGAATTGAATTTGCTTCAGCACCAATCAATCCAAACATATTTGGTGTCCCCGGTTTAGAACTAAAATCATCCATTTCATTGTTTAGCAAGAATCCACCTTCAGATACATACACTTTTGAACCATAGGCTCCATTCAAAGTTGTGGTAGCTGAAATTGCATTTCCATAAATGTCAATAATAGAGTAGTGGGTAGTTTCATCGCTTTCATATCCAATAATAGTTCCATGTGCAATTGTTGACGATAATGTCGCTTTATCCCAGGAAAAGTCTTCCATTCTTTTTTGTACATAATTAGTGGAAATTAATGTGTCAACAGGAATTTTAACGAAATCAGGATCTCCCAGATAGTACGATCTATCGGCGTATGTTCTTCTTTCTGCCTCAGTTATCAATTGTATTGATTCGACTGAATTATGTCCATATTTCGAAATATCAAAAGGTTCTAATGCCTTAAAAATCTGTGCAATACAAATTCCACCACTCGTTGGAGGTGACATGGAAATGATTTTTAGATCTTTGTAAGTAAACTCAATCGGTTCGCGCCATTTAGCTTCATACTTTTCTAAATCTTCTTTGGTAATAATACCACCAAGTTTTTTGACATGATCCACTAACATGTCCGCAGTTTCACCTTTGTAAAAACCATCTCTGCCATTTTCTTTAATGCGTTCAAAGGTTTTAGCCAGATCAGGATATTTTATGGTGTCTCCTTGCTTCCAGTCAGCATCAAAAATAATTTGAGTGCTATTAACTTGAGCAAAAAACTTTCTATATTTTTTGAGTCTATCAGCTTGTTTTTTAGTTACCACAACTCCTTTATTGGCCAAATCAATTACAGGTTGAATTAGCTGAGAAAAAGGTAATGTTCCAAATTTTTCATAAACTTTGAATAAGCCATCTACCGTTCCAGGTATTCCAATTGCCATTGCCCCAAGGGTGCTTTTCCCTATTATAGGGTCACCGTTTTCATCTAGATACATATTTTTTGAAGCTGAAAGTGGTGCTTTTTCTCTATAATCCAATGCCCCTGTTTTTCCATCAGTTGTTCGATAAACCATAAAACCACCACCACCAATATTTCCGGCAAAAGGGTAGGCAACTGCCAAGGCAAGTTCAGTGGCAATCATAGCATCAAAAGCATTTCCACCTTTACGCAAAATTTCTACACCAATTTTTGAGGCTTCTATGCGAGCACTAACCACCATTGCACTGTCGGCTATAAGTCCGATAACTTTTTTGTTATGGTTGGTTTCGGATGAATTATGTTTACATTGAATTAGTAAAAAGGCAAGCGTAATTATAAAAATTATTTTTCTCATATTGAAAGTAAATGTATTGTTTTTTCCTCTGTGAATTGTTCTAAATCCTTAAAAAACAGTGTGAAATCCGATTCAAATTTGGTATAGTGTTTCTTTAGATCTTCTACAGCCAAATCCATTTTTGAAATTCCCTTTGTACGTCTGTTCATTCCATTCAATACAAGCCCAATTCCATCAATTGATGCATATGAAACCAGCCAATTATAATCTATCATATAAGGCAGCATGTATTGAATTTTTTCAGGATAGGTATCAAAATGATCATTCAAAAAATCGTAGATACTTTCCGCATAAATATCTAGCGGGATTTCAGAGTAATTATTCCAGTTTTTTGCGAGGAAGTGATCGAATAAGATATCAATTATTACGCCATCATAATGTCCATACCGCTCATTTAAACGACGCTTACTTTTTTTAACAATTGGATGTGTATCAGTATAGGTATCAATTTCTCTGTGGAGTAAAATGCCAATTTGAATTTCTTTTGAATAATTTTTGTATTTTTTACCTTTAACAGCATCGGCAATAAAGTTTCCGATAAGTATATTTTTGTTGTTTTTAGAAAGGTATAAGTGTGCTAAAAAATTCATAGAATTAATTAAAAAACAATGATACAAAAAAATCCGCCAACAGCGGATTTTAATACTTGTATTTTTTCAGGAAATTAGTAGTTCAACATCACGGGTATTACCGAGATTGCAATTATATCTCGTTAAGCATTCTCTTTTAATTAGTTCCTGTTTTATCTTCTATTCAATTTCATTGCAAGCCAGGCTGCCGGAATATAAGCCCCAGCTAAATCAACTACAACAAACCAGGTAGGAGCAGGCAACATGAATGTATTCACAATGCCTCCAATAAGGAAGAGAACCCCAATACTCAAGGCAAATTTCATTTTATGGTTTGCAGCCATAAGGACAGTAAGAAAAGCACCTGTAAAAGTTCCCAGTGCATGTGCTAAAAATGGAAAAATAAAATGTTTAGGTTGAAATAAATGGATAGATTCCTTTAAGCCTACCATAGTTGTAACATCTGCTCCTTCAGGAGGTGGAATTATGGAGCCACTAATCATGATGATTCCCATGTTCACTGCACTTCCAAGGATTAAACCTAAAATGACAGCTAAAATGTTTTTTGCTATTGAATTCATAATTGATTTTATTTAGTAGTTATACATTGTGTTTACTTATTTTTAATCTTTTCTAGATTTCCGTTTTTTGACTTGAAAGCATAATACGCTTATTACAGAAAGAGCAATAAGCGTAAAATTTAGTTTGATTTTCATAATTAGTTATATTAATTTCAATATTCATTAATTTTCACAATCTATTTATAAAAAGCCAATATGTTTGAATTGGATATGTGTGCAGTAAAAAAATCAGAGGGCTATCAAGTATAAATATACCCATTTAAATCTAATTTTAATTAATTAATTAATCTATTATTCTATTCAAAAACATATCCTGCCTTTTGCAAATCTTTAATACTTTTAAATGGTTTGTCGGGCTTCAAATATTTGTTTAGATGGCGATAAATTTTCATTCTAATCTCTTTGGCAGTTTTATGATCCATTCGGTCAAATGAATGTCCACCAGGGATTTCCTTAAATATTTCGTAGCTAAAATTCTTTTTATTTTCTACTTTCAATGATTTTATAAGATGCTCTACTTCAAGTACATTTACATCGGCATCATTGGTATTTGTATGGATAAGAAGAGGTGTGCCTTTGTATTTATGTGCTTGCCATGCGGGTGACCTTCTTCTGTATTCCTCAACATCAGCATAGGCGGTTTTACCAATGTGGAAATCAGCCGAATAAAGATCACGGTAGGCTTGAGTTTTATAGCCCATACGAGCAATCAGGTCACTTACAGGTACACCTGCAAAGGCCACTTTATACCTGGTTGGATACTCAAATATATTCAGTAGTGAAATTAAACCACCATGGCTCCAACCAAAAATTCCGATTCTGTCTTTATCAACAACACTGTAATTGTCTAGCATGTATTGTCTTGATGCATCTACATCCTGAACCTCCAATCCACCATAATCAATTTTTCGATAATGACTTCCCCCATAACCTGTTGAACCACGATATTCAGCAGCAACAATAATATAGCCCTGAGTAATAAGTTCTCTGATTATGTGTGTATAATAAGTACTTAAATTAGAATGAACACCGCCGTGAGGTAACACCAAAAGAGGGTATTTACGGGAAGCATCCAGATTTTTAGGGAAAAATATATATGACCAGAATTTAACAGGATTACCTGCACCTTGTGCAGTTGGATTTTTTTCTTTTTTAAGAGGTGGACCGGTCATATAAACTTTATCAATGTAAGCAAGGTCACCAAGCTTATTGTACCAGTATATATCATCTATTTTCTTTTGAAGTACATCAAGGCGGTGGTTGAGATTTTTAAAAGCTGTTTCTGACTTTTTAATGGCTTCAAGCAATTCGTTATTTCCCGTTTGAGCATTTGCCGATAGTGTTATTAACAAAATGGCTGTACTAAGTACAACTATTTTAACAAAGTTTTGTTTCATTATGTTGATTATTGAGTTTATAATAGATTAAGAGTTATTCCAACTAATTCCGGCATACAACCGGACTACTAATTTACCAAATTTACTTTTATTAAAGCATGTGAGAACGGAAATATCTTTTAAATAAAAAAACACAACTTTTATTTACAGACTGTCTAATAAACCATGATCATCATTCAGTTTAATTATAAAATTTATGTTAATTTCAGGTATCAGGTATCAGGTATCAGGTATCAGGTATCAGGTATTTGTATTTTGAATTAAGTCTCAAGTTGGAAAGTTGTTGTTCGATTAACTTAATTTGTATCATTTAATGATGAACTACTGATTTTGAAAGAGCTAGTCCATTTATTAGTTTTTCACAACCGCCGTTTTTTATAAATTTCGTGTGTTCCTTTATTGATTCAAAATCCTGTCCAGTTATTACATTGCATAGAATTTTATCATCAGCGAGATCCTGAAATGCTTTAAATGTTTTTTCTGCGTTTGGATTATTGTAAGAAGATTTTTTTGAAATTTCTCTGCACCAATCCAGGGTGTTTATCCATATGGCTGCACTGAGAGCACCACAGGCATTCCCACTCAAACCAAGTCCACCTGCAAAACCGGCCACCATGACCGTTTCTTCATCGCTGGCACCCATCTTTTTGACCAGTTCTGAGCAACAGCTAATTGATTGTGATGGCAGAGATGTGCTTTTATATGCCAATCCATCCATAGCCGATTGGATAGCTGCGGGGGCCCATTTTTCCGCCATTTTAAAACAGTATAGAAATCTTCCTGATAAAAAATATTTTGCAAAGCTCAATTTGCTTGAGAAATCACAACGTGTTATAGCGCGGCAATTGACTGTGTTCTCCCTTTCTTCAAACGAATTCATTATATGTTGTGTTGCTATAATGGCTACACCAATAGCCTGATTCTTATCTTCAAATCTCCGATATGCTTCTGAACCCACAGCCAATGAAGCACCCCAAAGCATTCCACATTGATACCCTTTTCGCATTATTCCACCTGCCAATGGATCTGCTGCACGTTCTTCAGTTTCTTTTGAATAACCGAATTCACGGTTCAATATATAAAAGAAAGTGCGCGAGCAAGTACCTAATTTCCGGAATACTTTTTTAGTATCTCGGTAAATCTCTTTTGATTCGCTTTTGGTTGCATTCATTATTTTAATTTTTTCTTTAAAAGAAGTGTGAAGATTGTTGAATGGTTAAATTACAATTTTAATCGTTGTCTATAGAAAAAACAATAGCTAAATATAATTAAGTTTATTTTAGCTGTGTGAAGAAAATAAAAATATGAGGATCAACAAGCACCATTTTATTTTTGCTTGAATTCTTCGGGAATTTCCAGTAAATTTTTAATATAGATATCTTTATAGTAAACTTCAGCACCTTCGGATTGGAGAATGATCTTTCCTGAATTAAGGGTGCTTTTAGCGTTCATGTTTCTTGAATTATAAAGGCGCATGACAACTTTTCCGTTCACTATATGAATACTGGAGTCACCAAAAGTAATAAGTTCGATATCGTTCCATTTACCATATGGATTTTCTTCATCAGCAGATTTTAATACACGTCTTTTGGCTAAACTATCCATTGTTGCTGTATTTAATATATCTGCTAAATAATAGGTCCTCAGATCAGCACCTTCCTTGTATACAAAATACTTATCATCATATGGCACGCTTGGTACATCTATTTCCACATCTCCCACGAGCCAATAATCGCCCATATCACCTTCCTGTATTTGTAGCTCTTGTGAACCCATCCATGGATAGGCTGATCCGGGTTCACCAAACCCGTGATAAAGCAAGCCGCTATCTCTTGGACCATTCTCTCTTGGTGAATGCATATCCGTTCTCCACTTTACTTTCAACTCTAAATGATAGTTCCTAAACTCCTTTTCAGTATCGATCATGCCCCATGCCACCCCAGAAATCCGAATAGCATTTCCCTGACCGGTTTCAACGATCTTTATTACTTCAAGTGGATCATGATCGATTCCAAAAGGTTCTATGGTATTGCCAACAC
>PVMS01175643.1_pt1 | contig 27182 bp, 23 predicted proteins | sample 1853461 | NCBI WGS metagenome assembly PVMS01 (sample SAMN08582032, study PRJNA380276) | Marine sediment metagenome, whole genome shotgun sequencing project. | isolation source: ocean sediment barecode stripped | collected 2017
AAAAAATTAATGCGTTAATTTGCCCTTCAGTTCATAAATGTATTGACTATTGTTATCAAGCTTGATAACAATAGTCAATACATTTATGAACTGAAGGGCAAATTAACGCATTAATTTTTTCTCCTGCAATACTTTTTAAAATAAAAATCATTTTTTGTTTTATATGATTTATAGTTTTCCTAAATTTGAAAACTGAAATTCAAGAGGAAGGATTTGAACTGATTGCAACCTCCGGTGCTGTAATAAATTCGGTAGCACTAAAAATGCTAAAGCAGTAATTATTTACTTCTTTAAGCTTTCAAAGCAAACACAACTTATCCTAAATTAAAATTAAAATAGATAATTATGTCATATTTATTTACATCCGAATCTGTTTCGGAAGGACATCCTGACAAAGTAGCTGATCAGATTTCAGATGCATTAGTTGATAATTTTTTAGCTTTCGATAAAGATTCAAAAGTTGCCTGTGAAACACTTGTTACCACAGGTCAAGTAGTATTGGCTGGAGAAGTGAAATCTAAAACATATTTAGATGTTCAAAAAATTGCCAGAGATGTCATCAATAATATTGGTTACACGAAAAGCGAATATATGTTTGATGGGAATTCTTGTGGAGTTTTTTCTGCAATTCACGAGCAATCTCAAGATATTAATCGAGGTGTTGACAAAGCGATTAAAGAAGAGCAAGGTGCCGGTGACCAGGGAATGATGTTTGGCTATGCCACAAACGAAACTGAAAATTTTATGCCAATGGCATTGGATCTTAGCCATCGAATTTTATTTGAATTGGCGCAATTGCGTAAAGAGAATAATGAGATTACTTATTTACGACCAGATTCTAAAAGTCAGGTAACTATTGAATATACTGATGATAATGTTCCTATAAAAGTTACAGATATTGTAGTCTCAACACAACACGATCAATTTGATGAAGATGATGTGGTTATGCTAGCCAAGATCAAACATGATATTATTGCTATTTTAATGCCTAGAATACTTGCAAAATTACCTGCATCTATTAAAGCATTATTTAATGATGATATTACGTTCCATGTGAACCCAACTGGAAAATTTGTTATTGGCGGGCCCCATGGTGATACCGGTTTAACCGGAAGAAAAATTATTGTTGACACTTATGGTGGAAAAGGAGCGCACGGTGGGGGAGCATTTTCAGGGAAAGATCCAAGTAAAGTTGATAGAAGTGCAGCATATGCAACCCGACATATTGCCAAAAATTTAGTTGCTGCGGGAGTAGCTAATGAGATATTAATACAGGTCTCATATGCAATTGGTGAAATTTACCCTATGGGTATTTATGTGAATACCTATGGAACTTCAAATGTTGATAAAGCTGATGGTGAAATAGCTAAAATTATTGAAAAATTATTCGATATGCGACCTGCAGCAATTGAAGAACGTTTAAAATTACGCAACCCAATTTATTTAGAAACCGCTGCATATGGGCATTTAGGGCGAACAAACAGAATAGTTTCCAAAACCTTTAAAAATGTTGATGGTACGAAAAAAGTCATGGAAGTCGAATTATTTACATGGGAAAAATTGGACTACGTAGATAAAATTAAAGAGGCTTTTAATTTGTAGTAAAATTCATTTTTATTGATACCAACAATCAATTGGTCGCATCTTTAAATGATAATTCAAAGATTACTTTTAATAATTTACTTGCAAATCTCCTTAGAAGTCTTAATTTCTAAGGAGGGATTTGATATGAAATCACCTCGTGTTGAATCATGAAAAACTATTACCTTTATGCTGCCTTAACAAGATATTGATACTTGTTATGAATGGCAATAATCAAAACAACGGATTCTGTCTATTCCGGTTTTATATCAGCGATTCCAGGAATTAACCTTAATTGAAAAATAGTAAAACACATGAAACGAAATTATAGCATTGTTGTATTAATATTGGTAACATTTTTTGTTATTTCTTTTTTAACAAATATTCTTGGTGCATTGAATCCCAGTGTTTCCCAAAGTTTTGATCTAAGCGAAACCATGGCAGGATTTCTACCGTTCTCCTTTTTTATTGCTTATGGTGTGATGTCAATCCCTGCAGGATTTATGTTAGAAAAATTCGGTGAAAAGAAAATGATGTTATTTGCATTTCTCATTTCTCTGGGGGGTTCTTTACTCTTTGCAAACATACCGACTTTTGGTACTTTCATTTTCACCTTGTTTACGATAGGTACAGGAATGGCAATTTTGCAAGTCGTTATAAATCCATTACTTCGGATTTCAGGGGGTGAAGAAAACTATGCCTTCACTTCAGTAATGGCACAATTAATCTTTGGAGCCGCTTCATTTATAAGTCCGCAAGTTTATTCCTGGTTGGTTACCAATATTGACAATACAGAAAAAACCAAAGGTTGGTTTATTGATACAATTGCGAATATTGTTCCTGTTGATATGTCCTGGATTTCGATTTACTGGCTTTTTGCAATTATGAGTCTCATTATGATTTTTATTATTATTACCGTTTCCTTTCCTAAGGTTAATTTGAATGCCGAAGAAAAAGTAGGTACTAAAGACAATTACCTTTATTTGTTCAAAAATAAGTTTGTGATATTATATTTCTTTGGAATATTTGCTTATGTAGGAGCCGAACAAGGAATTTCTTATTGGATGTCTAAATTCCTGCAAGTATATCATGGATTTGATTATGAAACAGTGGGTGCAAGTGCAGTTGGTAATTTTTGGGGATTAATGACTGTTGGCGGAATTATAGGCTTGATCTTATTAAAAATAATGGATAGTAAATTGGTACTTAGAATATTTACAATTTTCTCAATTGTAAGTTTCGCTACAGCTTTGGTTGCCAGCGCAAATATTTCCTTGTATGCTTTTCAGTGGAGTGGATTCTTTTTAGCTGTGATGTATCCAATTATTATTTCGTTAGCATTGAACTCTGTTAGTAAACATCATGGATCATTTGCAGGAATATTAATGACAGGTATTATGGGTGGAGCCGTTGTTCAATTACTCATCGGGTTTTTGAGTGATTTAACCTCTCTTAAAACAGGAATGTTGTTGATTTTTATTGCTTTGGGCTATGTATTAAGTCTAAGTTTTTGGGCGAAACCAATCATAAAAAACAGGACTATCAATCTGAAAAGAAAAGAGAATTAAATTGGAATCAAATAAGAACATAAAACTAATTGGTATCGACCTTGGCGGAACGAAGGTAAATGTTGGATTGATCCAGGGAGATGGAATACTTGATAAAAAATTCGCTAAAATACCTGGTTCAACAGAGAACGAATGGGATGTCATCAACCTGATTATCGACCTGACAAAAGAAATCATTTCAAATCATAAAATTGAAGCCATTGGTATTGGAGTACCGAGCATCCTAAATCGAAAAGAAGGAATTATTTATGAAGTTCATAACATTCCTTCGTGGAAAAAAGTTCCGCTTGGTGACATCTTAAAAAAAGAGTTTGGAATTCCTGTACATTTGGATAATGATGCCAATTGTTTTGTCTTGGGAGAATATCACTTTGGAAAAGGAAAGGGTTGTGCTAATTTGGTGGGAATAACCTTAGGAACGGGAATGGGTACAGGTATAATTACAAACAATCACTTAATGGGTGATGCCAATGGAGGTTCCGGTGAATTTGGTATGATGCCTTATAAAAATGGTGTTATTGAAGATTATTCAAGTGGTAAGTTTTTTAAGAATATCTTAAAAATAAATGGTGAAGAAGTATTTAAAAATGCATTAAAAGGAGATAAAAAAGCGCTAGAAGCATATAAAAAATACGGGTATCATCTTGGGTATGCTATAAAAACAATTTTATATGCGCTGGACCCGGAAAAAATAATTTTAGGAGGTTCCATAGTACAATCTGCACGTTTTTTTGATCAAGGATTGAAGGAAAGTCTTACAGATTTTGCCTTTAAAAAAACCATTAAAAATATAGAAATCATTTACTCCGATACTCCTGATATCGCACTATTAGGCTCGGCAGCTTTGTATTACCAAGCTCATCAATAACTTTTGAGAATTCTACTATGGCTGCTACTATTAATGTTGCCATTGATTTGTGATTATTACTGTGCACAGTTCACACATAGTAAACTTTCAGGCCTGATCAATATTCTCCCTAATGGGATTGCTTGGTTACATTTTAAACAAATTCCAAATTCGTCACTTCCTAATTGAGAAAAAACTCGTTTTAAATTCCGTAATTTACTTTCTGCTTGCCTCAAATTAGCTTCCACAACACTTTTATTATTGATCGCATCCATTCTTGAAACACGTCCAATTGCTGAATCCGGAGAAATAGGTTTTGCTAATTCTATATATTCTTTAATAAGTGCTGAGGTTTTAGAAATCTCATCATTTATTTTTTGTTCAATATTGTCATTTGCCATAGATCAAAAGTAATTATAAATTCAACAATACCATTCTATAATTCTATAATGATGTTTAGCAAAAGTTATATAGTTTCAATTAATAAATCCTATTCCTTCATCAAGTAATGACTTATATTTTGCTTTATCAAATGAATACAGGTACGGAGCTTTATTAGCTGCTCCTGTCAATTGTTTTTCGTGCCGAATTAAGATCTTTAATTTTAATATTTTCTTTTGAAAATTTCCACGATCCAAACTTCTGTTTAAAATGGATTCATACAAATTTCGTAAAGATTTCATGGTAAACTTTTTTGGAAGCAATGATATCCCAATTGGTAAATAATTAATTTGAATTTTAATATGACTTAAGGCCTTTTTCACGATGAGATCATGATCAAAAATGAGCTTTGGCAAGTTATCCACAGATATCCATTCGCAAACGTCACTTATAAAATCCGGTACAGGATTGCATTTAGCAATATCGACCAATGACAAATACCCTGTAGAAATAAACCGTTGTTTCAACCAATCAATAAAATCAGAGCCAAATTCCGGAATATTCTCTTCCCAAAAACCAGGTTCTAATTTTCCTCGGTTACAATTTCCGAAGGTGTAAAATTGCTCTAAAAATAAAAAATCTAATCCTGTTCTATTTTTCAAAACACGGACTGCTGCCGAGTCCATATCGTCATTTTTATAAATAAACCCGCCTGGCACTGACCATAATTCTTTATTTTTCCATTTCAACAAAAGAATTTTCAATTCGTGTTGATCAAATCCGATAATAACACAATCTATAGATTGTCCAGGAATCAATCCTTTTACATCAACCTTGTTATCTTTAAAAAAAATGTTCGTCAATCATAAAACAAATATACAAAAATTTTATTGTGTAATTTGTACACTTTAATTTTTTATATTACTTTTGTGTATTAATTACACATTAAATCATGAAAAAAACATTTCAAATAGTAGGAAAAATAGTATTGACACTCATTGCCTTACTTATAATTACAGGTACAGGATTGTATCTAAAACGATCTATTAATGTAAATGCTAACTATGCGCTTCTGGGTAAGGAAGCTCCTACAATTACAATAAATGGAAAAACATTTAGAGACCTGAACAAAAATGGAAAACTTGATATTTATGAAGATAAGAGCGCCGATATTGAAGATCGTGTCAACGATTTAACAAAGCAAATGACTTTGGAAGAGAAAGCGGGTAGCATGTTAATAACAATGATTGGCATGACTTCAAAAGGAGAGCCAATTGACAAACCTTTTTTCTCAACCAATCCATTTGACATTATGTTTGGATTTTTGATGCCCTCTAGCTCTGAAATGCTTACAAAGAAAAAAATGAACAGCTTTAATATTGTACATTCTTTTAGTGCAGATATCTTGGCTCGATATAACAATAACATCCAAAAAATAGCTGAGCGAACCAGATTAGGGATTCCTATTACAATTGCTACAGACCCCAGGCATGGAAACCAAAAAATTCCTGGTCCGGCTGTACATACTCCTGCATTTTCTCAATGGCCATCTCCATTGGGATTAGCAGCAACAAGGGATACCTTACTTGTTAGAGAGTTTGGAAATATTGCCAGACAAGAATACAATGCTGTCGGAATTAAATTGGCGCTACATCCAATGGCCGATCTGGGCACCGAGCCAAGATGGGGAAGATTCAATGGAACATTTGGAGAAGATGCATATCTGACCGCAAAACTAACAAAGGCTTACATTTTAGGTTTTCAGGGAGATTCTTTAAATAGCTCCAGCGTTGCAACCATGACAAAACATTTTTCAGGTGGTGGACCACAAAAAGATGGAGAAGATTCTCATTTTCCCTATGGTAAAGAACAAGTTTATCCTGGAAAGAATTTTAACTATCACTTGATTCCTTTTATAAAAGGAGCTTTTCCTGCGAAAACTGCCCAAATTATGCCTTATTACGGAATTCCTGTGGATCAAACAGACGAAAATGTGGGTTTTGCGTTTAATAAAATGATCATTACAAAAATGTTGAGAGATTCCTTAAAATTCAATGGTGTAGTTTGTACAGATTGGAACATAATATCCGGAAGTATAATAGGAGAAGCGAGAGCCTGGGGAGTTGAAGACCTGACTCCTATACAAAGAGTTAAAAAAGTGATTGATGCAGGTTGTGATCAATTTGGTGGTGAAAACAGGCCGGATTACATTATTGAACTGGTGAAAACAGGTCAATTATCAGAACGTCGTATCAATGTTTCAGTTAAGAGAATCTTAAGAGATAAATTCAAATTAGGCCTTTTTGATAATCCTTATGTTAATGAAGAAATGGCTTTAAGAATAGCCGGCAATGAAAATTTTAGAGCAAAAGGGAAAATTGCACAAGCCAAATCAACTGTATTGTTAAAAAATAATGGACTGTTACCTTTAGCAAAAGGGACTAAAATTTATTCTGATGGAATGATCACTCCTGAAGATATTAATACTTATGGAATATTGGTCGAAGATCCATCAGAAGCCGAAGTCATTTTGATGCGAATTCGCACTCCGTTCGATAAACGAACAGAATACCTCGTGGAGCGATTCTTTCACCAGGGAAGATTGTATTATTCTGATGAAGAAAAAGCCAAAATATTGGGCCTTATTGAACAAAAACCTTCAATTGTAGTCGTAAATTTAGAAAGACCCGCCATTCTTACGGAGATTGATGCAAAAAGTGATGCCTTGATGGCTGACTTTGGGACTTCCGATGAAGTATTGGTTAAGTTACTTTTTGGAATAGAAATTCCAACCGGGAAAATGCCATTTGAATTACCTGCAACATGGGAAACCGTTCAAAAGCAATTTGAAGATGTCCCTTTTGATTCTAAGGATAAGTTATATCCGTTTGGACATGGACTTACCTATAAATAATAAAATTCATTTATGTTAATCAATTGATAACAATTTTAGAGATAAATAAAAAAGGCGATTTAGAAATGAATCGCCTTTTTTTAATTTCAATAATTACTATAAATTATACTTTACTGAAAACATCCACAATCTTGGTTGTATGAAATATAATGATGTGGTATTGCTATCAACAATTTCATTATAACTATCACTGTTAATTGAAGTATTATCTGTCAAATTATCAACAGAAATCTTAAATTCCCACTTACTATCCTGTTGTTGATAGTACAAATTTGCATTTAAAAAAGAATAGGTATTTTTTATTGTGTTTTCGTCATTTTTATAATTGTAATAGCTATATTCTGCAGTTAAAATAAAATTCTTTAAGAATCCTATTTCCATATTTGCAAATGGTTTGTCTGTGGTACTACCTGTATTTGAATATTCCGAAAATGATTTTTGATAACCTACTTCAAAATTTGGAGCATTTTTAAACTTAGAAGCCACACTTCCCTGATAACTATGTGTAAAATTCTTGGATTTAATTTGCTGATCGTTTACAATATTGTTGAATATTGAATTTGACATATTTGCCCGAAAATTAGTTTTAAGTCTGCTATATGTTTTGCCATATCTAAAATTCGCAGATAAAGTTTCGTCTGCAAAAATTGAATTCACCGGAAAAGAGATATTGTCCACTCCTATCAATTCCGTGTTATACTTTACTGCATCTTCTTTCTTTGTGTAATTAATAGAGGCCATTATATTAGTAAATGAAAACATGCTAAAACTAAAATAACTCAATGAATATCTATGATTCAATCCATTTTCTATTTCATTATTACCTCTGGTCATCGATTTATAATTAGCAAGTATATAACCCCCAGCGAATTTACTTATATCTGAAAACTGCGTGGTAACGGAATAATTGAATCGCAAGCTTTCAGAAGATTTAAATTGCAATCTCGCATAAACACTTGGCAATAATTTAGTTTGACTTATCTTATTTACAACTCCCAGTTGTGTGTCTTTCGTAGCATAATTATGCAGTGTAACACCTGGTTCAAAAGTAAAAATACCTGAGACCATTTTATATTTCAAACCTAAAAACAGGTCTGAAAAACTATAATCCACATCGTTGTTCAAATTGGTTTCATTAAAATTTAAGGTAGTCCCGTCATTTAAATTTTGAGAAATATCTGAGATCAGTGTTTGTGAACTCAATGTTGTCCCAAACGATACATTGATATTGCTTTTTGGAGTTAATAAATAGTAATAATCCAATTTAGCGTCAAATCTACTAGTCGTTGTTTTTTTATTTTGAACCATATCAAAAAGGGCTTCGGCCTGAGATGGGATCAGTTCAAAAGGTTGTGTTGTTGCCAATGAATTGTACAAAGGTTCATCTTTCTCGTAGTTGTGTTGTAATTCAGCAGAAAAGATATTTTTATCATTCATTGTATAGTACAAATTGAAATTCTGATTCAACGAAAATGGCTTTTCTTCTTTATTTGTATCCACGGCACCTCTATTACTTGAGGATACATCTGTCAACTCCGTTTGTTCAGATGTTTTTCCAAAAATATCATAATCTATATGCACATTGGAATTGGGTCTATAGGTTGTGCTAAGTTTAATCATACCCAGTTTACTTCTTTGTAAAGCTGCAGTTTCATTCAATTCAATTAAACCCGATTTATTATACAATGTGCTTGATTGATTCAATAAATCTGTTTCCGAATCATTAACAATCGCGAATCCATTGAAATCCAAGGTTTTTTCAGGAGCAAAACTAAAATTCAATGCACCAAATTTAGAAACTATTTCCTGGGCTCTGTTATTTTGAAGGGTCATGAATCCCAAGCCTCCGGAAGAAATGTTAAATGTAGTGCCACTCCCTCTATTACCTCCATGAAGTCCGCCTGTGAATCTAAAATAATCACGCATCGTAAAAGGAGGATCACCAATATTATTAATATCAGCCAATACATTTATACTTTTTTCAGGACTGTAATAAAAAAGTTTTGGCTTTGCTAAATATTTGTCATTATCACCAACACCTGCATTTACTTCCCCAAACCAAAATCGTTTTTTCCCTTCTTTTAACTTTATATTGATAGCAATATCGTCTTCATTATTGGTTACGCCTCGCATTCCTGAAACTTCGTTATAATTTCTAAGTACCTGCACTTTATCAATGGCATTTGCCGGAATATTTTGTGTAGCCAATTTAGTATCGCCATCAAAAAATTCTTTTCCTTCCACCAATATTTTTTTAACTTTTTTTCCTTCAACCTCTATTTCTCCATTCTCGTCAATATCAATTCCGGGTAATTTTTTAAGAACGTCTTCTAATTTTTTTTCTTTACCGGATATAAAAGAATCTACATTGTAAACGATGGTGTCACCAATAATTCTCACGGGCATTTCATAAGTAATCTCTACTTCATTCAATGCCTGACTTGATTCCTTTAAAATAATGTCCTTGGTAATATTAGCGTTTGAATTATCTACAACAACATCAATTTCTTGAGTATTAAAACCTAAATAGCTAACTCTCAAGCTATATTCCTGACTTTTAGCTAAACTTAGTTTGTAATGTCCCTTTATGTCTGTTATGGAATAAGATTGTAAAAATTTTGTGCCTTTTTTAAAAGCAATGACATTTGCCATTTCCAATGGGTTTCCCAGAGAGTCCTTTACCGTTCCTTCCAGTTTAATATTCTGCGAAAAAATGGCAACAGGAATTACCAAAAGCAACAATAAAGCTGTTATTCTTTTCATTTTTTTTTAAGTTTTTCGAATACTTCTTTAGCCCCCGATTCTAATTCTATGGCCTTGATTTCCGCTTTTTTGACTCTCATTTCCCATTCTTTCCCGCATTTCTTTCATTTTCTCCTCAAGAATTTTATCATATTCTTCTTGTGTAACAACCTTACCTTTTTTTGGTTCAGTTATTGCTGTTTTTTCTTCGGATTCATTACAATTTTAGTACATAAAATTTGTGTATTCCCGTCACTGACCTCCAAAATTAAGCCTGGTAATCCCCAGTAATCGCCAGGTCCATGACCAACAGGAATATCCATTGCATACCACGCAGTAATAATCACATCTTCTATTTCAGGAGCCTCGTTTTCATCTTTATTTTCTTCTTCATTATCATTATTTCTTCCTCTTCCAAATCTAAAATTGGTAGTACGTTTTGGTCTCTGAACAACAGTAGTTGCTTTAAAACACAAATTTTCACCAATCATTTTGGTTTCTTGCTCCATTTTCCAATCGTAGGTAATTAAATTATCTTTAATCAAGAAATTCTTCCCGCTAAATTCGCTTTCTTTAGCAGAAGTTTTAGTTCGTGTATTTTTATAATGTTTTCCTGAACCTGCACCACCTATCAACATTAAGCGCATACCTCCTCGGGAAGTTCCACCTGCCTGATCCAATTTTTCTTCCTCTTTATATATAGAAGCTGTTTTGTCAAAAGTCAATACAAATGTTTTTTCAAGTTGATTTTTCATCCGTTCTTCAATCATTTTTATTCTATCTGCTGGAATTCCAGACCCAGACAAATCCATTTCAATTTTAGTTTTGGTTTGGTAAACCGCTTTTCCCTGAAATTCCTGAGCGCTTATTGAAACAAACATTAATAAAAAAATTACTGCAATACTTTTAAATCTGATGTTTTTCATTTTTAAATATTTTGAAGCAAATATAAATGCTAAATCTAAAAATAAGAGTTAATTAGTGTTAACGATTGTTAAGTCATTCGGATAATACAATATATGTACTTAACTTTGAAATATGAATCAGCGCAATTACAAATGGGTTGTTTATTTTATTGGTATTACCATTGCGACAACAATTGCTGTACAACTGTATTGGAATTACAGAGAATATCAAATAAACAAACAAAATCTTATTAGTAAAGTTCAACTAAGTTTGGATAATTCAGTTGAGGCTTATTTTGCAAGTTTAACCAAATCGGGAATTATTACTTTTATTTCTAAAGACTCTCTTAATTCAAAAGGGAAAACAGATACTATTTATTTAAGGACTAATTCCAGGTATGCTTTTAGAAAAAAAGTTGATAGTACCCTACAAAATTTAGTGAAACGAGATAGCTCTAAACCAATTCTTGTTAAAAACCCTAGATATGGTGCATATCCTTTTATTACCCAAGGGAGTCAATTGCCAAAAAATATTGATAGTCTCATTTCAAAAGTAATTGTTTCAATATCAAGAGATACTTTAGATTTAAAAAAGCTGGATTCCTACTTAATAGATGAATTAGAGCGTAATAAAATCAATGTTCATTATGCTTTAAAATACAAGTATACAAACAGGCATTATCACGGAGACAGTGCAGTTGTTAATACTATTGACTATAAACTTGAAGACTTTCCTGATAAGCATTTAAAAACAATTTCAAATTCAACATTTTTACCCCACAGGAGTAAATTAGAATTGCTGTTTACCAATGAGACAGCTATTCTTTTAAAAAATTCTTTTATTAGTATATTGCTATCACTATTATTGTCAATAAGTATTATTGCCTCTTTAATTTATCTTTTAAAAACTATTTATAGGCAGAAACAATTAGCGGAAGTGAAAAATGATTTGATAAGTAATATAACACATGAGTTTAAAACTCCTATAGCTACGATTGCAACTGCTCTGGAGGCTATGGAAAGTTTCAATGCTTTAGATGATAAAACAAAATCAGAAAAATACATTTCAATAGCTCATTCGCAGGTGAATAAACTTAATGTTATGGTTGAAAAAATACTGGAAACGGCCACATTGAATCATGAAGAATTGGTTTTGGACAAACAACCGGTCAACTTAACTGATTTAATTGTAAATGTTATTGATAAATACAAAATAGTCAACGGCAACAAAACCTTTAATTTCAAAAATGAAATTGGGGAGACCATAGTGAACTTGGATACATTTCATTTTGAAAATGCTATTGGAAATATCATTGACAACGCCATAAAGTATGGTGGAAACAAAATTACAGTACAACTTAAATCCGATAAAAATGGCATTATTATTCTAATAAAAGATAATGGTAATGGTATTCATAAAACACAAAAAGATAAAATCTTTGAACAATTTTATCGGATTCCAACTGGAAATACCCATACTGTAAAGGGTTTGGAATTGGCTTGTTCTATACAAAAAAAATCATTGAAAAACATGGTGGCACTATCAATATCATTTATGATAAAAAGAATAACACTTTGTTTAAAATTGAATTGCTAAATGAATAAACCAATAAAAATATTATTAGCTGAAGATGAACCATCTTTAGGGCAAATAATTAAGGAAAGTTTAGAAACCCGCAATTTTGAAGTATTACTCTGCCCAAACGGAGAACATGCCTACAAAACATATAAATCGGAGAATCCACTTTTATTGGTCTTGGATGTAATGATGCCTAAAAAAGACGGTTTTACACTTGCAAAAGAAATCAGACAGGAGAATCCTAATATTCCAATCATTTTTTTAACGGCCAAATCTCAAACGGAAGACGTCGTTGAAGGATTCAACATTGGCGGAAATGATTATTTGAAAAAACCTTTCAGTATGGAAGAATTGATTGTTCGCATCAATTCACTGTTAAAAAGGAATAAAAATGAAGATAATATTGGTCCTATAGCATTGGGAAAATTTCTGTTCGATTTAAAAAAACAAACCTTGAAAATTCATAAAAAAACGGAAACATTAACTCATAGGGAAGCACATTTACTGTTTCACTTAATAAAAAACAAGGATCAGATTTTAGACAGATCCGTTATTTTAAAAAAGTTATGGGGGGATGACGATTTCTTTAATGCCCGAAGTATGGATGTTTTTATTACAAAACTTCGAAAAAAACTTAAAAGTGATCCCACAATTCAAATTATCAATGTTCGTGGTTACGGATATAAACTGATTTATTAATCCGTTAAAATTGTATTACCAATTCATAAAAAAATTAATTAACTTTAGCGTTTTAAATTTTACGTAAAATTAATTATGCACATAGCAATTGCTGGTAATATAGGAGCCGGAAAAACCACGTTAACCAAACTTTTAGCAAAACATTACAAATGGGAACCGCATTATGAATCGGTTGAAAAAAACCCATATTTAGACGATTTTTATAGTGAAATGGAACGATGGTCGTTTAATTTACAAGTTTATTTCTTAAATAGCCGATTTCGTCAAATCTTAAAAATTCGTGAAAGCGGAAAGAATATTATTCAGGATAGAACCATTTATGAAGATGCTAGCATATTCGCCCCCAACTTACATGCTATGGGTTTAATGCCGAATCGTGATTTTAACAATTACTCTTCATTGTTCGAATTGATGGAACGATTGGTTACACCGCCGGATCTACTGATCTATTTAAGAGCTTCTATTCCAACATTGGTTGGCCAAATTCATAAAAGGGGTCGTGATTACGAGAATTCGATCAGTATCGATTATTTAAGTAGATTGAATGAACGCTATGAAGCCTGGATATCTAAATATAAAAAAGGAAACTTATTGATTATTGATGTTGATGATTTGAATTTTGTTGATAACCAGGAAGATCTGGGATTTGTTATTGATAAAATTGATGCTCAAATTCACGGTTTGTTTTAAACTATTTAAAATAATTTCATTCACAATTCAACTAACACACAATAACTCGTTAAAAAAGCTTACCAATGGTGAGCTTTTTTAATATGGTAGAAAAATTTTATTTATTTCTTCTCAATAATTTTCTCAACTTCTATTTTTTTACCTTCAACTTTAACATCAACCCTTTTAAGTGTCTCTAATTTAGTTTTCACTTCTTCTTCAGAACCTTCAATAATTTGAACTTCCGTTGTAGATTCACCACCAGCGTTTGTAGTTGTTGTAATAGTTGCTTTTACATATCCATCTTCATTTTTATTTATTTCAACTATAACTTCTTTTGTAATTTCATTGGCAATAACTTCTGTTGCAGCTTTTTCGTTGGTATAATCTGTAATCATATCCGAATCTAAAGCAATACTTGGCGCTATAACCAATGCCACAACTGACATCAGTTTCAATAATATATTTAATGAAGGGCCTGAAGTATCTTTAAAAGGATCTCCAACGGTATCTCCAACAACCGATGCTTTATGAGCATCAGTTCCTTTTTGACCTTGTTCTTCAATCATTTTTTTTGCATTATCCCATGCCCCTCCTGCATTGGATTGAAAAATTGCCATCAACACACCACAAGTTGTTACACCTGCTAACAAACCGCCTAACATTTCAGCCCCACCAATAAATCCGGTGGCTACCGGTACTGACAATGCGAGCAAGCCAGGAAATACCATTTCTTTAATTGAAGCTTTTGTAGATATTTCCACACACTTTTCATATTCAGCATAACCATCTGCATTATCAAATATTTTTCTATCTTCTTCCGTTGCTTTGGACATATCAGAGTCGTATTTTCTCATTACCTCTAAAGCCGCTTTCAATTGAGGAATATCTCTAAACTGTCTGCGAACTTCTTCAATCATAGCCATTGCAGCGCGCCCAACCGCATTCATTGACAAGGCAGAGAATACAAATGGTATCATTCCTCCAATTAATAACCCGGCCATGATCTGCGGTTTGGAAACATCAATAGCAGTTACATGTGCCGTTTTCATAAAAGCCGCGAATAAGGCTAATGCAGTCAAAGCTGCCGAAGCAATTGCAAATCCTTTACCAATTGCAGCCGTTGTATTACCAACCGCATCTAATTTATCAGTCCGTTGACGAACTTCTTTGGGTAATTCAGCCATTTCAGCAATACCACCTGCATTATCAGAAATTGGTCCGTATGCATCAACTGCCAATTGAATACCTGTATTTGCTAACATACCTACAGCTGCTATAGCTATTCCGTATAAACCTGCAAAATAATGAGAAATCATAATTGCGGCTGCAATTAAAAGAATTGGTATGGCGGTCGACATCATGCCAACACCCAAGCCTGCAATTATATTAGTTGCTGAACCTGTCTCAGATTGCCTTACAATTGACATAACAGGTTTACTTCCTGTACCGGTATAGTATTCCGTTACTTTGCCAACACAAAAACCGGCAATTAACCCTGCCATTGTTGCCCAAAAAACACCCATTGCACCAAAAGGTAATCCTTCAACACTTTCAGGTATCATGGCATTAATTATGAAATAGGATGCAATAACCATTAATGTTCCAGATCCAATTTCACCTATATTTAGTGCTTTATGAGGACTTCCGCCATCTTTTACTTTTACAAACATTGTACCAATGATCGACATAACAATACCCGTTGCTGCCAATGTTAATGGCAAATACACTGCTGCTAAACCATCAAAATTTGGAGTTATAATATAAGCCCCTAAAACCATAGTCCCAATAATTGAACCCACATAGGATTCAAATAAATCAGCTCCCATACCTGCTACGTCACCTACATTATCACCTACATTATCAGCAATTGTCGCAGGGTTCAATGGATGATCTTCGGGAATTCCAGCTTCAACTTTACCAACAAGATCAGCGCCTACATCAGCCGCCTTTGTATAAATACCTCCACCAACACGTGCGAATAATGCAATTGAGGAAGCTCCTAAAGAAAATCCGGACAGTACATTTAGTACCATTGGAATATTATCAGATCCTGGCCATAATCCCTGGTAAATCATAAATAACCCACTCAATCCTAAAACTCCCAATCCAACAACACCCAGTCCCATTACTGCTCCACCCGCAAATGCTACTTCTAATGCTTTACCCAATGAAGTTCTTGCAGCTTGAGTAGTTCTAACATTCGCCTTGGTAGCAACTTTCATTCCAATAAATCCCGCCAGGGCGGAGCAAAAAGCTCCTACAACAAATGATAAGGCTACCATTCCATTAGAACCTTCTTCAGATGATCCTTTAAAATATAGTAAGATTGCAACAGCTACTACAAATATTGATAATATTTTGTATTCTGCTTTTAAAAATGACATTGCTCCATCAGATATGTGTTTTGCAATTGCAGCCATTTTTTCATTCCCTCCATCTTGTTTTGAAACCCAGGCGTTTTTAACAAGCACAAAAATAAGTGCCAAAACACCAAATAAAGGCAAATAATTTATCATTAATTCCATATAAATTTTGTTATTTTATTAGTTAATTTTTTAAATCGGGCTAAAATTAGTAAAATAACAGAGATAAAAAAAACCACCTTTAATTTTTAAAGATGGTTTAACAGTTTTCACAAAAATTTTATTAATTTATATTGTAAATGTCCGATTTTTTTTATGTTCGCTAAATTCATACCGTTTTGTACAATTATCAACAATTTCGTATGCTTCACTTACATTTCCCCAGCCACCAACATCAACTTTCTTTTCTTCTAAATCTTTATACACTTGAAAAAAGTGCTCAATTTCCTTTAATTGATGTTGATTCATGTCTGAAATATCCTCTAGCAAATTCCAAATTGGATCAGAAACAGGTACACAAATAATCTTTTCGTCCGGCCCTTTTTCATCGGTCATATGAAAAACACCTATTGGTTTCACTTCCATGACACACATTGGAAAGGTAGGTTCACCTCCTAAAACCAATACATCCAGCGGATCTTTATCCAATGCCAACGTTTCGGGAATGAAGCCGTAATCTCCAGGATACATCATTGATGAAAACAACATTCTGTCAAATCGAATTTTTTTCAATACAAAATCGTACTCATATTTATTTCTACTACCTTTTGGTATCTCGATCAATACGTCAAATGTTTTCTTAACTTTCATACTTGATTTCTTTTATTTAATTAATTCAATATTACAAAGTCAATTAGCACAATTGGATTTTTAAAAATGGAATCCAAAGGCTCCTTTTATAGCAAAATTATTTGCATTCGGTGTATCTTTATAATTTCCTCTCCAACTAAAATCAATTCTAAACACTTTAAAAATATTTCCAATCCCTACGCTATATTCATAGTACCCATTCTTAGGAGCCACATAGTTTATATTTGAGGCATTCAATGCTATATTTTTATCTGATATTTCACCCCAAACCCCTTTAAAACCTACTATTTCCCGTAGGTTTAATTTTCGCAATAAAGGTATTCTAGATAAAAATCTTCCATTAAAACTATGCTCAATATGCAGTGAAGCATACGTGTCAGTTACAAATTCATAGTAATCCAACAAAGAATACGTGTTCTCAATGGTGAAATAGGATTGATTTCCCGGCACTACATTTAATAAGCCCAAAGGAACTTCTCCAAAAGTTTTTCCAATTTCAAATGTAGCGAACATTCTGCCAAAACCTCCAATTAAAACAGGTTGACGATAATAAAGCTGTATTTTTTGATATTCAAAATCGCTATTAAAGACTCCTTTCAATCCTCTTGAATAATTTAAAAATAATGTAGAATAAGTATCCGTAACTTCATTTCTTTCCACCCCATAACCTATTGTTTTTCTATTTGGAGTGTACCTGAATGAAAAATCAATCTCTGATTGTACAACAGTTGATTCTGAAATATTATTCTCTTTATCAATCCAATAATCTAAATTAAAGGTTGACGGTGATGCTGACTGCAAGGTTCTATATGAAGTTCCAATTCTAAAATTCAAATTATTCTTAGGTTCAAATGACATATATACATTCGATAAATTAATGGAAGTCAACTTGCTGTTGTCACCGCTAGAAAATAGTGAGGATGAGGCAAAACTTCTTCCTAAAACATCATTTGTAGTGGTCAAACTAACACCAATTTGTTCAACATCCCTCCTGTTCCCCGCTCCAATTATAAGTCTGCTTTTAGGATGTACCATCCATTTCCCTGACAAACCATATTTGAATTTATTATCTTTAATTCCATATGCCGTATAGCCTTCCAGACGCCAGGGTTCATTACCTCCTAAAAAAGTTCTACCCCCTACCCGTAAACGCCATCCCTCCACATCATTCTTTCCAAAAGTTGAGTAAATAGGGCCGTAATCGAAGTTGTTAAATTCAATATATCCAGATCCCAATATGGAAACCAGATTGTAAAGTCGCTTAAATTTTGGAACGGTTGTTAAAGTATCCAGCAACTTGTAAATCCCTAACTCATTCTCGTTTAACTTTTCTTGTCTGTTCTCATCCCAATAATTGTCACCCTTAATATAAATCTTTTCATCATAAATATTTACTTCATGGTTATAAAAACTTGTTGGTTTCTCTTCATTGAATTTATAATTCTTGAACATAGTCGTTCTTCGTCCAAAAACTCCTTTCGACTTATCTTTTTTATTCAAACTAAAATCTGATAACATATAATCTCGCTTTAATAAAAACACAGAATCATTTAATACGTCAAATTCCTGTTCAATATAAATATCCTTCACCCAGTTTATGTTGGCACTTCGGGTTGCCTGCATATTAATTTCTTTTACAGCAAACGTAGAATCATTCACCCAAAAGTCACCTCTAAAAGTCAGTTCACTTTTTCTTCGAGGATAGTATAATATATTGTAGCACCATTTATTATCTATAAAAGCACTGTCAGTTAACACATAATTATAGGTGGATATTCCGGATATTTTTGAAATCGGACTCACAAAGCTTTTATCGAAAACCTTGATATAATTATCGTAAATATTATAATCTACATACAAATCTTTTATAAAGGCTATAACCGTTTGATTAGAATCAAATCCTGAATTTTTATTGGCAATCAAATCTTCACGTGTTTTTTGACCACCTTTATTTTTCCCGTAAAAATCATATACCGACTCATTAATAAAAATTGGTAAAAAAGCCTTTCCCGTTATTCTTGATGTATCAATTCCTTCAAAAATAAATTCCATTCCCTTAAAAAATTTCTTCTTCATAAAAGCACTGTCAATATTATTCATATCAAATTCCAGTTTTTCATACTTTTTGTATTGATATTGATCGAATAAATAAATACCGTTTTGACGCTTTTTAGCCCAAATTTTTTTCAATATAGCTATAGCGGGATTTCCTTTTTTCTTAACTTTTCCAGAAAAAATAACAACTTCTTTTAATTGAGATGCAGTTTCTTTCAAAATTACAATCAGGTTAAAATCTCTACTTTTAACGGGGACAATTTTAGTTTCATATCCTAAAAAAGAAACTTCAATTTGTGTAAAGGTTTTATTAGATTCTAAGTAAAATTTTCCATTTTCGTCAGAAACCGTACCTGTAGTTGAGTCAAGAAATAAAATATTTGCAAATGGAACAGCTCGATTTTCTTCATCTATAACAACGCCACTAATTTTTACTTGCCCAAAACTTGCAGTACAGGTCAGAAGAAAAAATAAATATAAAAATGTAGCTTTTTTGTTCATAATAAAAAAATCCTCTCAAGGCAACTTGAAAGGAATCTATAACGCAAATATGATACCTTTTATTTTCTGTACATTACTTCTTTAATGGCTTTCACTACATCATTAAAATTAGGTATCCATTCTTCTAGTAACACAGGAGAATAAGGTGCCGGAGTGTCTGCTGTCGTAATTCTTCTTATTGGTGCATCCAGATGATCAAACATATTTTCCTGTACCTGGAATGTGATTTCAGAAGAGATACTGGCAAATGGCCAGGATTCTTCTAAAACAACCAATCTGTTTGTTTTTTTGACAGAATTGAAAATTGCTTCAAAATCCATAGGTCGTATAGTGCGCATATCAATAATCTCAACTGAAATCCCTTCTTTTTCAAGAATATCACCTGCCTTGTAAGCTTCTTTGATAATTTTTCCAAAAGAAACCAGCGTAACATCAGTTCCTTCTCTTTTTATATCAGCAACACCCAATGGAATAATGTATTCTCCTTCCGGAACATCACCTTTATCACCATACATTTGCTCAGATTCCATAAAAATTACCGGATCATCATCTCTAATAGCCGCTTTTAATAATCCTTTTGCATCGTATGGATTTGAAGGAATAACAACTTTCAACCCTGGTGTATTTGCAAACCAGTTTTCAAATGCTTGTGAGTGAGTAGCTCCTAATTGACCTGCAGAACCGGTAGGTCCTCTGAAAACAATTGGGCAATTTAACTGTCCGCCTGACATTTGTCTGATTTTCGCAGCATTATTTATTATTTGATCAATACCTACTAATGAAAAGTTAAAAGTCATAAATTCAACAATTGGCCGGGTTCCATTCATTGCTGAACCTACAGAAATACCCGCAAACCCCAATTCGGATATAGGAGAATCTATTACACGTTTCGCTCCAAATTCGTCTAGCATTCCCTTCGACGCCTTGTATGCTCCATTGTATTCAGCAACCTCTTCTCCAATTAAAAAAACTGACTGATCTCTGCGCATTTCTTCGCTCATTGCTTCACAAATAGCTTCTCTAAATTGTATCGTTTTCATTTCACTAATTTTAGGATTGCAAAAGTAAGCTTTCTAATTTTACTATCAAAAGAATAACGTTCTATAAAATTTTACTATGCGCGCATAGTATTTTAAAAAAAAGTAGTACATTCGTAAAATATAATGATAAAGCCAATAAATACTTAAAATACTGCTTTAAAAGAAATGAGTGTTTTTAAATTTAATATAATTCATTATTACATAAATTTAAAACTTTAAATATGAAAATATTAGTTTGTATTAGTCATGTTCCAGACACTACTTCAAAAATAAATTTCACCGAAAATGATACAAAATTTGACAGTAATGGTGTCCAGTTTGTTATCAATCCTTATGATGAATTTGTTTTGACCAGAGCCATGTGGTTTAAAGAAAAACAGGGTGCTTCTGTAACAGTTGTCAATGTTGGAAATGCATCTACTGAACCAACTTTACGAAAAACTTTAGCTATTGGTGCTGATAATGCGATAAGAGTGAACGCAGAAGCAACTGATGGACTATCGGTTGCGAAAGAATTGGCTGAAGTTGTAAAGAATGGTGGTTATGATCTGGTCCTGGCAGGGAAAGAATCAATTGATTACAATGGCGGAATGGTACCGGGAATGCTTGCTGCAATACTGGATTATAGCTTTGTAAACGCTTGTATTGGACTGGAAATTGAAGGTGATTCTGCAACCATATCTCGTGAAATTGATGGTGGTAAAGAAATTCTTTCGTCAAAATTACCATTGATCGTAGCCGGACAAAAAGGTATTGTGGAAGAAAAGGATTTGCGAATTCCTAATATGCGTGGAATTATGATGGCACGTAAAAAACCATTAACTGTTGTCGAATCAATTAATAGTGAAGCTGCGACTTCCTCAGGTTCTTTTGAAAAACCTGAAGGTAAATCGGCTTGTAAAATGGTTGATGCTGATAATGTGGATGAACTTATTAGTTTATTGCATAATGAAGCCAAAGTAATTTAAAATGATTGTACAATAAACAAATAAACAATAATATGTCAGTTTTAGTTATAGCCGAATCATCGGATGGGAAATTTAAAAAATCTGCTTTTGAAGTAACGTCTTACGGGAAAAAAATTGCGGATCAGTTAGAAACTAATTTGGTAGTGTTAACTGTAAATTCAAGTGAACCTACATTATTATATTCTTATGGTGCTGAAAAAGTTTTAGCTATTTCAAATGATACATTGAATACATTCAATGTCAAGGTAAGCGCTAATATTATTAAACAAGCTGCTGAAAAAGAAAATGCTAAAGTTGTGATATTTGAATCTAATTCTAACGGAATATATGTTGCACCAATGGTTGCAGTTTATATAAATGCTGGTTTCGCCAGCAATGTTGAAGAATTGCCAAGTTCATTTTCTCCTTTTACTGTAAAAAGAAAGGCTTTTTCCAGTAAAGCTTATAATAATTGCCAAATTAACACTGAAGTAAAGGTTATTGGATTGTCAAAAAACTCATTTGGGTTTATTGAAAATGAAATTTCCGGTAGTGTTGAAGAATTCTCACCTTTATTAGTTGAAAGTAATTTGAAATCTGAATCGATAGAACAGACAACTGGAATAGTTACTATTGCTGATGCTGATATTGTTGTTTCAGGTGGCAGAGGACTGAAAGGACCTGAGAATTGGGGGATGATAGAAGAACTGGCTGAAGTTTTAGGTGCGGCAACTGCATGCTCTAAACCTGTATCAGATTTAAACTGGAGACCTCATAGCGAACACGTAGGACAAACGGGTAAACAAGTGGCTTCAAATTTATACATTGCTATTGGAATTTCAGGAGCTATTCAGCATTTAGCCGGTATCAATTCCTCAAAAGTTAAAGTTGTAATTAATACCGACCCTGATGCTCCATTCTTTAAAGCGGCAGATTATGGTATTGTTGGTGACGCATTTGTAGTTGTTCCGCAATTAATTGAAAAGTTGAAAGAATTTAAAGTAACTAACACATAATTTTACTAAATTGTGCCTCTTTAAAGGGCTCTCTGATGATTGGACATCAAAGTCCTTTGATTAGACAGCCTTTTTTGCTACTTTTAAATTATGAGTTTAGTTCGACTTAATATTAAAGGAATATCCTACAGCCAAACACAAAGTGGTGCTTACGCATTGGTTTTGAGTGAGGTTGATGGCAGCAGAACCTTGCCCATTGTTATTGGAGCTTTTGAAGCACAATCCATTGCTATTGCTTTAGAGAAAGAAATTAAACCTCCACGACCACTTACTCATGATTTATTTAAAAGTTTCGCTGATAGATTTAAAATTAGTATTAAACAAGTAATTATTCATAAGCTTGTTGATGGTGTTTTTTATTCAAGTTTAATTTGTGAACGAGATAAAATTGAAGAAATAATTGATACAAGAACATCTGATGCTATTGCTTTAGCAACGCGCTTCAATGCACCCATTTTTACCTATGAAAATATTCTTGATAAAGCAGGTATTTACTTAAAAATTAAAGATGAGCTTACAGCTGAAAGAGAAACCTTAAGTATCGAAAAATTAGTAGATGAACCTGTGAAAAAATCTTCATTTTCTAATGATACTCTGAAGCAATTGAATGAAAAATTGACAAAGGCTGTTCAAAATGAAGATTATGAATTGGCTGCAAAAATACGTGATGAAATAAATAAACGCACTTCATAATAACCTAATATATGACAAAAAAAATAAGCCTGTTTGCCCTTTTCTTGTTTAGTGTAATTTCGATAAATGCCCAAGAAACAATTCCAAACACAATTATTGACAGCCAAGGATTTTCAATTACCTCTTTGTGGAGAGGAATACTTGGAATGATTTCATTATTGGTAGTGGCCTATTTATTTAGTAGTAATCGCAAAGCGATCAATTGGAAAACTGTAGGTATTGGCTTAAGTGCACAATTATTAATTGCTGTTGGTGTTTTAAAAGTTCCATTTATCCAATCAATTTTTGAATTTGTTGGTGGTATTTTTACGAACATATTAGATTATACCGCATCGGGAAGTGAATTTTTGTTCGGAGGTTTGATGAATATAGATTCTTACGGATTTATATTTGTCTTCCAGATACTACCCACAATTATATTTTTCTCAGCATTAACTTCATTGTTATTTTATTTGGGTATTATTCAAATTATCGTAAAAGGATTGGCATTACTGCTGACAAAATTATTGAAAATTTCAGGTGCTGAAAGTTTGTCTGTGGCAGGAAATATCTTTTTAGGACAAACAGAAGCGCCTCTTATGATAAAAGCATATTTAGAACGTATGAATCGTTCTGAAATATTATTAGTAATGATAGGCGGAATGGCGACAGTTGCTGGTGGTGTATTAGCTGCTTATATTGGTTTTTTAGGTGGGAATGATGACGTATTGAGATTGCATTTTGCCAAACATCTTTTAGCTGCCTCAGTTATGGCTGCTCCAGGTGCCATTGTAATTTCAAAAATCCTGTATCCTCAAACGGAAAAAATTGATACCGATATAAAAGTCTCTCAGGAAAAAATAGGTTCTAATGTTTTAGATGCCTTAGCCAATGGTACTACCGAAGGATTGAAATTAGCAGCAAATGTAGCTGCCATGTTATTGGTTTTTGTTGCACTAATTGCGATGTTAAATGGTATATTAGGATGGTTTGGGGACTTGACCAACTTAAATAATTGGGTTGCTGAAAATACTTCTTACCAAAAACTCTCTTTAGAGACCATATTGGGAACTATTTTTGCTCCTTTGATGTGGCTGATAGGTGTGGCGAAGGAAGACATCATGTTGATGGGACAATTATTAGGTGTGAAGTTGGCTGCAAGTGAATTTGTAGGTTATATTCAACTCGCTGAATTAAAAAATGTAGCAAGTGCAACGCATTTCACTTATAGCAAATCGATTATAATGGCAACCTATATGTTGTGTGGATTTGCAAACTTTGCCTCAATTGGTATTCAAATTGGCGGTATTGGATCTTTAGCCCCGGGACAACGGAAAACACTCTCTGAACTTGGAATGAAAGCTTTGATCGGTGGTTCTATTGCATCGTTACTCTCTGCAACTATCGCAGGAATGATTATTGGATAAAGAAAGAAAAAACAACTTGCAGTTGTTTTAGTGAGACAGAAAAAGCAGAAAATTAATTCCAATTGTCAAAATAATTAACTTTTGCAAAAAAGAATTTTATCATTAATAAAATATCGTAAAACAATACTTTAAACTAATACCCAAGAACTTTTAACCAGAAATGAAACAGTATATAGATTTAATAAGGTATGTTCGAGATAACGGAATACTTAAAGAAGATCGAACAGGGACCGGCACCAAAAGTGTTTTTGGATATCAAATGCGGTTTGATCTAAGTGAGGGCTTTCCAATGCTTACTACAAAAAAACTCCACTTGAAATCTATTATTTACGAGTTGTTATGGTTTTTAAAAGGGGATACAAATATTGCGTATCTAAAAGAAAATAATGTAAATATTTGGGATGCCTGGGCAACTGAAGATGGGGATTTAGGGCCTGTTTACGGACATCAATGGAGAAATTGGAATAGCGAAGGTATAGATCAAATCACTGATGTTATCAATACCATAAAAACAAATCCTGATAGCCGAAGAATGTTAATCTCTGCTTGGAATCCAAGTGTATTGCCCGATACGAACATTTCCTTTTCCGATAACGTGGCAAATGGAAAAGCAGCTTTACCTCCTTGTCATGCTTTCTTTCAATTCTATGTAACAGATGGAAAATTATCCTGTCAATTATATCAACGAAGTGCTGATATATTTTTAGGAGTTCCTTTTAACATTGCTTCCTATGCATTGTTTACATTGATGATGGCACAAGTTTGTAATTTAAAACCCGGAGATTTTATTCACACTTTTGGAGATGCACATATTTATAGCAATCACAGTGAACAAATCGATTTGCAATTGTCCAGAGAGCCGAAAGCCTTGCCTAAAATGGAAATAAATCCAGCTATTAAAAATATCTTTGATTTTAATTTTGAAGATTTTAATTTAATAAATTATAATCCCCATCCACATATAAAAGGTCGCGTTGCAGTATAGTAGTTTTATATTTTAATCACTATACTTAAAAAAAAATAATGGTTAGTAAAATATTAAGATAAATTTAGCACATTTATTAATATTCATTTAATAATTTTACAACATAGAAAGAAAAAATCAAAAAATGGACACGCTACAATTAAAAAACAAAATCATTCAAAGAATTGAAAAAATTGAAGATATTCAACTGTTAAAATCAATTGAGAGTATTTTTAATACTTCTGATGAAAATATTTCCAAGTTAATCTCCTTCTTGAATGAGAAACTTCATTATGAAAATTCATATGAAACGGAAGATTTTACAGATTACATAAAAGAATGGGTTAAAAGCATGTAATTATTGATATGGAATCAGTTAATGAGCAACATAAATTGTATGAAAATGCCCGGAGACGTGTAATACAAAAAAAACGATTGTATATCCATTTCGTTTTATTTTTAATAGGTTCCATTTTTTTTATTGCATTGAACAAGATTTTTAAGGTGGGTGAATCTTTTTTGAAAGATTGGTTTGTTTGGGCTATTCTTTTATGGTTTTTTATTTGGGTGATACATTTTGTAAATGTCTTTGTTTTTAACCGCTTTATGGACAAAGAATGGGAGCGCAAACAAACTGAAAAATTAGTCCTTAAGCAAGAAATTAAAATAACAAAACTGAAAAAAGAGATTGCTTGCGAAACAAAACTAAAGGGTGAAAATGAACAATTTACTGCTAAGTTAAAAAAAGAATAATCCTTAGAAGAACTCAGACGAAGAATGATAACTATAATAGCAGCAGTTGCAGATAACAATGCCTTAGGTAAAGACAATCAATTGATCTGGTATTTACCTTCCGATTTAAAACGATTTAAAAAAGTAACATCTAATCACCATGTGATTATGGGTAGAAAAACGTATGAATCATTAGGAAAGCCTCTTCCAAACAGAACAAATATCATTATTTCCAGAAATACGAATTATAAAGCAGTAGGGTGTGTTGTTGTAAATTCTTTACAAGAAGCGATTGATGCCGCCAAGGAAGATGAAAACCCCTATATTTTAGGTGGAGCAGAAATTTACCAGCAAGCCATTCTAATTGCTGATAAACTGGATATCACATTTGTGCATCAACAGTTTGAAGCAGATGCTTTTTTTCCGGAAATTGACAATACTGTTTGGAAAGAAACTTCAAGAGAAGGTTTTAAATCCGATGAAAAAAACATATACGATTATAGTTTTGTTACTTTTGAACGTATCTAATTTTAACCTGAGTTTGACCTAAGATTTAATTCACAGAATTTAAAGAAAAGTTATATTTGAAGAATCCAATTTTTTATAATATCTTGATATTTGTAAAAATTTATACAAAAAAGATTGCTTTTTATTTGAATTCCCTGTGGGTTTGATGAATTTTACCATATTCTTGTCAAATTTCATCAAACTAACCAGTTAGACCTTCAAAATTTCACCTTCGAATATGTGAAAAATTCATCTAAACT
>PVMS01018170.1_pt1 | contig 27168 bp, 15 predicted proteins | sample 1853461 | NCBI WGS metagenome assembly PVMS01 (sample SAMN08582032, study PRJNA380276) | Marine sediment metagenome, whole genome shotgun sequencing project. | isolation source: ocean sediment barecode stripped | collected 2017
TTCTGCACGGATAGTTCCGGCACCAGATTGCGATAAGTTTATAACATCCGCGGAGACATTTTCAAACTCAGAATTTGATTCTTTTTCGCTTGTATTGACATTTTCAGACATCATTTTCTCCGTAAAAAACGCCGCCAAGATGGTGCTGGCGACGAGAATAAAACACGTCGAAATTTTATCGGGGTTATCTCTATTCGTCAAGCAGCAATCTACAATGCGCCATACATCTTTCCGACTTTAGTACCTCATTTCTCTCGATAGTACCCAGGTGCAACACAATTTGCACCTCACGCCTGCACCTCAAGCGATGCAGTGCCTGAGAATGCAAGTGAGCATATCCTTCAGGAAAGACACCGGTACGCATGGGCACACTTCTTGCACTTCTATGATATCAACCTAGTGAGGAGAGTGGTATGCCTAATTATAGCATCGAAAATATTTTATTAACTATGGTCATCAGCTTATTTTTACTTGGAACAGTTACACTGGCTATCGGAATTATCATTCTTCTTTCGCGCGCCTTAGGACGTGATGTGCGCACTATCGCCAAGCAAACAAAAAAAATGGTCGAAAAAGGTATCACCCAAGAGTTGTCCGGATTGGTTGGAAATGCTTCAGCACTGCTCAGTGCCACCAATCAAATAATCCGTACCACATCCGGGGTTGGCGTCTTTTTAACCATTCTTGGCTTATTATTAATTATCACATCAATTGCACTACTGTTATTAATTCAAGGATAACTCTCTATGTACTCAGATTTGATCGCTGACTTAAAGAATACGCTTGCTGAGCATCGCTGGCATCAAGTGATCTCGGCTTTGCGTCAAGACGCGCTGATTTGGGACGCGCTGCAAGACACAACGTTCAGAAAATCTGCTGTAAAGCACTTAGGTAGCCAACCTGAATCCTGGTCCCCAGCTAAATTAATTTCGCTAAAATTGAAACTTGACCCCGATACAGCCATTGAGAAAATCCTACCTGATATCATTGAAAAAGCCGAGAACGCCTATCTTGATGCACAAAGAATAAATCATGTGGGATCAGATTTAATGCAGGCAGGGCTGATCGCGCTGGCATTGTACAAACGTGCTGCCGATTGGTCATCACTTCCATTAGATATCCCCTGGTCCACGGCCTTGGCTTGTCTCTTTGGATGGCTTCCAAACACTTCACCCTTGTTAAGTTCCTTGTCACTCCCCCACGTTATCCATGTTATTCTTGCCAATCCACTACACCATTCCCAACAGCTCGATCTCTTAACGACTCGCTTAACCATAGCCTCGCCCGACGAGTTACAAGCCTCCTTGCAGGTCATTCGAGCTCAACGCCCAAATCTTGCCATAGACCTTGCCGGTAAATTCTTAAATCAAACGAAAAATAACCGTCCAAAAACTTTGCGCCAACAATTAGCGCAATCGCAGTTCAACGCAAACAATCTCGCACTATCAAATGCATTTGAAGATGCCCGATCGAGTTTCGATAAAGTTATTGAAACAGCATCGCATATAAAAATCAATGCCGTTTTAGGGGCTGCCCAAATGGATATTTTGGGTGCACAACCTGATCGAGCCTTGGATCGTTGGCAGCAATATAAAACTGATTCCTATCAAGAACAAAACGCACAATTAGCACTGGCGTTCATGGAGCATGATTATTTTGAACACGCTGATGCTCTGCTGCCGGCTGCACCGCCAGATAATCAATTGATCGTCCAAATTGCTGTTGCCCGCTTGAGAGCTCACCAAGAAGATTACAAATCTTCCCGCCAAATATTAAAGCATGGTTTGAAATCTGCTGCATCCTTAAAAACGCCGCTCCAAGATCACTGGCATCAACTTTTAACAGCTTTTATTGAAATCGGACTTTATGAAGAAGTAATTCGCTTCGCTCCTGCGTATTTACAAAAATTCCCCAATGATACCCGAACCCTCCAGGCACTTGCACAAGCGCATCTAATAGCAGGAACATTAATAGATGCATTATCCTACGGAAATTTGGCAGTTGCTTTACAACCTCAAGATATTGACCTGCGGCGCACGCTTGCCGAAGGGCTTGAAGCGGACGGTCGCTGGGATGCAGCTTTTACAGAACGAGAACGCATCATTCAGAATAATATCGAGCCTCTGCCAATTGATTTCTACAAGTTTGCAATTTGTGCTTTGCAAATCGGGAAAGCTCAGCAAACTATTGATATCAGTCAGCAAGCCTTGCTTCACGACCCTGAAGATGGCTTAGCACATACCATATCGGGAAAAGCCCTGCTTAAACTAGGTCATCGCCAGCAAGCGCATCAGCAATTCGAACTGGCAATACAATTTTCACCAGAACTTCCCGATCCATGGCTGGCATTAGCCCAAGATCAAATACAATCCAATGAAAACAAAGCTGCACTGAAAACGTTGAAGACAGCAGTTCGCGCAGTACCAAACAACCCGCAAATACATTTACTCTTAGGAGATATCTATCAAGCGCAAAGTGCCTCTACCAAAGCGCTCAATGTTTATCGCCGCGCGGCAGATCTAACTAAACCAACACGCGGTAATGCTGTTCAAGCTGCCCTAAATGCCCAAATTTCTTACGCACTTGGTAAAGCACTCCTGGATTTAGGACATACCTTGGAAGCGCGGCAATCATATAGAAATGCGCACAACGCGATGCCGGCCCAGCCAACCATCGCCCACGCCTACGGCCAACTGCTCATCGAAGGTGGCAAGCCGGGCGACGCAATTAACCCACTAGCTCTGGCTAAAACCAACGATCCGCAAAATGCTGCTGTCTATATCGATTACGCCCAAGCGCACCTATTAGTTGGAGAACAACCGGGTGAAGCTGAAAATGCTTTGAAGCAGCTTTTGGATTTTGAACCGAATCATTTCCAGGCCAAGGCTTTATTGGCAGAAGCTTTAGAGTCCAGTGGCAAAAATGTTTCAGCCCTTGATGCCTACAATTTGGCTCTAAGTGTTGATAGCGATCGGAGTGCTGCCTGGCGTCAACGTCTGATTTTAGGGAAAGGGCGCGTTGCCCTGGTTTTAAACCAGGCTGAAACAGCATTAACAGCCTTAAAGGAAGCCTGGGAATTTTCCCCACAAGACCTTACTACCACAAAAATGCTCGCCGAAGCTTATAAACTGAATAACTTACCCCAAAAAGCGCTTCATACAGCCAAGGCAGCCCTAAATCTTGCACCGTATGACATTGATATGTTGCTGTGGTATACAGGACTAATGGACGCGTTAGGATTCAACTCAAATGCAATTACTGCGTTGGATCACGCGATTGCGAAGCAGCCGCATCACGCCAAACTCTATTTACTGCACGGCCAGTTACAACTTAAAGGCAACGAACCTATTGCAGCGCAGCGTTCTTTTGCAAAATTAGTCACTATAGAGACTGCGACACCCGAACAACTAAAAACAGCGGCCGATGGACTTATCGCCAGCCAAGATCCTACCAATGCGGTAGCCTGCCTCGTGCGAGCGATTGAAAAATCCAAGATTAATCTGGGTTCACCTGATGATTTGCAAATCGACCAAAATTTTAAATTCGAAGTATTGACACAATTAGCCAATACTTACAGCACTTTGGGATCGTATCAGCTAGCCATTGATGCTATTGATCATGCTCTTGACTTACGACCTGACCACCCACACTTAATGTACCAGAAGGGTTTTCTGCTATGCAAATTGGGGCACAAGCAGGCTGCTCTCGCATGGAACCATGCAGCCCTAAAAAAATTACCTGACAACCCCTATCTGCATATTCAAGCAGCACAAATCCAGCGCCTCCTCGGTAATATATCAACATCGTTAGAAATTGCCAACAAAGCCTATCTATTGGCCCAACACAGCCAAGATCAAGGTTGTTCACTAGTTGCAGTAACGATGGTAGCCGATTTATATATTGCCTTGATGATCAATGACCAGGCTTGCGAGCTATTAGCACAACATCCGGATTTAGATTCTTCTTCAGACACGGATGCAACAATCAATTTTTATTGCATTCAAGGCGAATTGGCCATCCATGAAAATGACGAAACAGCCGCCGCAAGCGCACTTGCGAAAGCCTTGAATTTGAACGATCAACACCCCCGCGTTTTGGCTTTGCATGCCCGTGTCATGCGCCGCAAAGGTGAATTAGGCCCCGGAAAGGCCGCACTAAACACTGCTCTCAAACTTTTTGGACAGGACGATAGTAAATCAAATCTAGCCAACAACACGCATATTGCGTTAGCTGATGCGGCTCTTGAATATCAAGCCTGGAGCGCAGCAATTTTCCTCCTTGAAGAGGCCTTACAAATTGCACCCGAAGAACCTCTTGCATACACCTTGCTCGCGGGTGCCCTGGTGCAGCAAGCCGAGTATCAAAATCTTTTTAGCACGCTCAATATCACCCGGCACGCACCAGGCGATTCGGCATTGTCCAAAGAAAGCTACCAACGCTACGATCAAGCTGTTCTTACTGCGTCGCGCTTGATTGAGGCATTGCACAACACAGAATTGCATACCACTTTATCCACCTATTTAGTGCGCGGTCAAGCAATTTTCCATCCGAGTGCCGAGCACGCTGAAGCGCTCCTTGATTTTGCACCTACTGCAGACAATATGGCGGCCTACTTGGGGTCCTTACGTTCAAGCGGCCATGCCAACAAAGCAGCAGAAGCAGCGCTTGAACTTTATCAACATGTGGATACCCCCAATGAACCGTTCTTGTCAGGTCAAATCGCATTAGCTTTAATTCGTAAAGCACCTGAATTTGCTGCGGTCGCTGCCCAAAATTCTGTCGATGAAAGTCTTCTGAGCCATATCCCCAATCATGCTTTGTTCCTCGCTTTACAAGCATACGTTGCCCACCGAGTTCAAGACCACAGCACGCAGCTAAAAGCCGTGCAGGCATTGCTAAAACATTGGGACACTGAACCCTATTGGCAAGCTCAGGCAGCTGAATCATTAATCAACCAGGGTGACCTACTTGGAGCAGATGCGCTTCAACAAGCAGAAACACATCTGCAAAAAGCGGTCCACTTAGCGCCTTTGGATGGTAGTTACCATCTCAAACTCGGGAAATTATATCTGCGCATGAACGATTCTACAAGTGCAATAACAACTTTGCAAAAAGCCGTGCAGCTTGATCCAGATTCCATTCAATCACGGGTAACGCTGGCAGAAGCTGTTCAAATTAGCGGCAACACCCATCAAGCCAAACAAATTGCAAAAGAAATCTCTCATCTGGCTCCTGAAGAACCAGCAGCATATTTATTGTTGGCAAAAATCGCTCTGCAAGAAAAACAAGCTGAAAATGCGTTGAATTATGCTCAGAAAATTCTCCAAACTGACCCTCAGCATCCCGAAGCATTATTAACCAAAAGCGAAGCGCTAACTGAACTGAGGAAATACACCAAAGCGCTTGCTGCGTTTGAATCAGCTTTAAAACATCTGCCCCATAACGCGGTATTGCGCTTGCAGCATGCCAATTTAACTCAAAGAGTTCATGGAGCACAAGCCACGTTAAAAATCCTGCAAACCTACCACAAACAATATCCTGATGATATACCATTGAAAATTCGTTTAGGCAACGCGTTCGCCGATAATGGAAACAAAGCAGCAGCTATCAAGTTAGCACAACAAACCCTTCAGTTAGGTGAATTACTCACAAAAGAACAATTTTCTCAAACCCAAATATTGCTAGCAGTACTCTTGCGCCAAAGCGGCCAGCTTGACCAGGCAATCGCACATCTTAACAGCGCTATCGACCTCAACCCTGATTGGGCAGAACTTCATTTGGAATTAGGTCGAACTTACCAACAACGCCGCCAATACGATCGAGCTCTTAATGCCTACCATCGCGCTATCGCGCTAGATCCAACCAATCCTCAACCCTATCATAGGGCTGGAATAGTGCTCAAAGACTCAAAAGATTACGTTAATGCAGAGATGATGTTACGTAAAGCTGCAAATTTTGCCCCCAAGGATATTGGCATTCAACGCAAATTGGCTGCTATGATAGCACTAAATCTCGTTCATCACACACAAACATCAAACGTACCTACTACAATACGATAAAACTATGACCACACACACACCACCCCTCAATACATCTGATCCGATAGATCAACCAATTCGAGAAAATTCTGTACAGCCCGGTTCGATCCAATTGAATCGAATCCCTCAAGACGATCCCTGGCCACGATCCTACCTGTTAACAATGCTTAGAACAGCGCTCCAAGCCCAAGCTTTTCGTTTTGTGCGCCAAACTGCATTAGCATGGTTGGCTGCCTATGATGGTGATTCAGAAGTATATTTGCTGCGGGCTCGTGCACTCGTAGGAGAAGGGCGCGCTCGCCAAGCTCTATCAATTCTAGAGCAGATTTGTCAAGCCGATCCTGAATTTATTGAAGCGCAAAAATTACGCGCCGATATAACCATTAACCTTGGAGACAAGGACGCGATAATATTTCAAGATCATGTATACGCCCTTGGCGGAAACCCACCTGCACAATCAACAAAATCTGCTCAATGGAGCCAAGCTCTGCGCTCCGCTCGAAACGCGTTATCACAAGGTGAATTTGAACTTGCACGTGATCAGGCACAGGTTGCTCTGGCATCTGCGCCCGAATCTTGCTTGGTAGCGCTGACACATATTCAATCGCTCAGCAGCCATTCAGATACTCCCAAAGCAGCTATACGTAGTTTGGCAAAACACTATCAAGAAAGATGGCCAGAATCCATCGCAATAATGTTGATTAGGGCTGAAAGCTTAATGGATGGTGGTCAATCTGACCAGGCAGTAGCGTTATTGCACCGAGCTGCTTCTCTGGATATCGCAGGCCAAGTGGCATCACGGCTTTGGGGACCTGATCACCCCTACCGCGCATTATGGCCGAAAAATCCTTCTGCACGGCTTGATATCGCCATCCCTGCGAAAGTTGCTGCCGTGTTCGGCTGGAATCTTCTACCCAAAGGCGAAGTGATCTCTGCTTCAAAAGAGATTGATGATACGCATACTTCATCAGATCAAGATCAACCAGAGAAACTCCGAATCGTACAAGATGAACTAGATCGCATTGCCAAGCGATTGAAAAAAACCAGTTTGGCTCGCAGCGACGGACGTTTACCCATTTATGTAATTTTTAGCACCCGTGAGGGTCTTCAGCGTAAATATGGCCCAGAAACAACAACCGTACTCGATCAGACCATGCGTCAATTAGCGCTTGCACTGCGCACTGACCCGCATTGGGGCTCAATATTGATCTACGCTGACGATCCTGCCAATATGGCCGAATTTAATCTCAAACCAGCTCAAGCCAAGGATGCCTGGTCATTAAAATTAGCTTTGGCTGATTTAGATACCTCTTTGCGCAAACGCGGAGCTATGATTGGCGCGCTGCTAATCGTAGGCGGACCTGATGTAGTACCTTTTCATCATTTGCCTAACCCTACCGACGATCATGATACCGATGTACCATCGGACAATCCCTATGCCACTCGCACTGAAAATTATTTTGTGCCAGAATGGCCTGTCGGGCGCCTTCCGGGTGGTGCAGGTCAGGATCCGGGAATGCTGCTCAGCGCATTACGGAGCATAACATTGCGATATGAGCAACCCTCAAATTATAAAAATAATTGGCTGCGGCGCTTGTGGCAAAGAATACGCAGGCGTTTCACGACTAAAAAGCGGACGCAGCGCAGCTTTGGTTATAGTGCCGAAATTTGGAAACAAGCTGCCATTGATGTCTTCCGACCCATAGGCGAAATGCGCGACATAGATATATCACCTCCGATCATTAGCGAGACGAAAAAACTCAACACTGGCGCGCAGCTTGGCTACTACAATTTACATGGTATCGAAGATGGTCCTTTTTGGTACGGCCATAAAGCGCCCAATAGCGTTAACGAGGGTCCCGACTATCCGATAGCTCTACGCCCTGAAGATATTCCCATGCCATCCAAGCCGTTTGTTAAATCCTCAAAAAATGGCAGCGGCCAAGTCCCACACGTGATTTTCAGTGAGGCGTGTTATGGCGCAAATGTTATGCAGCGCACCATTGAAGAAGCGATGGCGCTTAAATTTCTGTTGGCGGGAAGCCAAGCTGTTATCGGTTCAACAGTAACATCTTACGGCTCGATTTCAACACCATTAATAGCAGCCGATATGTTAGGGCATGATTTTTGGCAGTTTTTACAAGATGGATTTCCCGCAGGAGAAGCCTTGCGTCGAGCCAAAATTCATCTTGCTCAAGAAATGCACACCAGGCAAGGATATCTCGACGGTGAAGATCAAAAAACACTCATCTCCTTTGTGCTCTATGGCGATCCATTAGCGCAGCCCGTCGCCATGCACAAATTGCCCAAGGCTGTGATGCGTACGGTGCGACCGCTGCCACAAGTCAAGATTATTTGTGACCGTCCCGATACTCCTGGCACATCAGAGCCAATTTCAATCGATGTTATTGCACACATTAAAAATATCGTAAGTCAATATCTGCCGGGTATGCAAGGCGCACAATTAGTACTCAGTCACGAGCACAATGACTGCAACTGCAAGGGACACAACTGTCCGACTAGTCAACTAGGACAAAAAACCCGCCCAGAACATGACCCCCAACGCAGCGTAGTCACGTTGAGCAAAAGCATTAAACAAGCCCAACACACCCATCAACGTTACGCTCGCTTGACGCTGGATAAGCAGGGCAAGATAGTCAAAATAGCAGTCAGCCGCTAAATATCCCTCTTTGGGCGCCTACAAACCAAACAGTGTATTTTGAGGTTGTTTTGTGTGCGACGCACGCAATGCAACCTCGTTATTTTTTTACATCCTTCATTGCCTGAAAACTGACTAAAATCTCTCTCCCCGGTTCATCTAGATGTGCTATAATGCCCAACAATTAATCAAGATAAACAATTTATTACCCATGAAAAATTGTCCCAGCAACATAAATCCTGATAATAATAATGCTAATGCCACCGATAATGTATTTTATCGGGCGGAATATCGTAGGTTGCCAACTCGCTGAACACGAGATTTGCAAATCGATCGCCCGATGCCATCACAAGCAACGGGCATTTTTTTTGTTGAAATAAATTATTTTCTCAAGAAAGCACCATCTCTATGGAGGCCGTTATGTACAAAACACACACATGTGGCGAGATCAACACCGACACCACAAAACAACAGATTACATTAGCGGGTTGGGTTCACCGTCGTCGCGACCATGGCGGCGTTACATTTATCGACCTGCGCGATCGTTTTGGCCTCATTCAAATCGTCACCAATTCTGATCAATATCCCGAAGCTCACAAAGCGCTGGAGCCAGTGCGCAATGAGTGGGTCATCCAAGTCGTTGGCACGATACGCAAACGCCCTGAAGGCATGATCAATCCCGATTTTCCTAATGGTGATATCGAGTTGGACGTCCACCAGGTAAAAATACTTAACCCGGCCAAGACTCCTCCAATCTACATTAATAAAAATAGCGATGTAGATGAGCAAATTCGCTTACGCTACCGCTATCTCGATTTACGCCGCGATCGAATGCGCAATAATTTGATGCTGCGTTATCAGATTACAAAATTTATCCGAAATTATCTGGACGAACTTTCCTTCATGGAAATCGAAACCCCCATCCTATTTAAATCGACACCGGAAGGCGCTCGCGATTATTTGGTACCTTCACGTGTGCACCCCGGTGAATTCTACGCCTTGCCGCAATCTCCCCAACAGCTTAAGCAATTGTTAATGGTCGGGGGGATCGAGCGATATTTTCAAATTGCACGTTGTTTTCGAGATGAAGATCAACGCGGCGATCGGCAGCCCGAGTTCACACAATTAGACCTGGAAATGTCTTTTGTCGAGCGCGAAGATATTATGAAATTAACCGAAGACTTGTTCACCAAACTTGTAACGAAACTTGTTCCTGAAAAGAAATTGTTTGCATCTCCATGGCCTCGATTCACTTATGATCAAGTAATCACCCGCTTCGGCAAAGATAATCCTGATATCCGTTTCGGCATGGAACTGGAAGATATTACAGAGCTGGTTGCCAACTGCGGTTTTAAAGTCTTTGATAACATCATTTCAAGTGGCGGGCATGTGCGCGGCATCAATGCAAAAGGCTTGGGAGATTACAGCCGCAAAAATATTGACCAGCTAACCGATTACACTAAACAATATGGTGCCAAAGGCTTGGCTTACTTGGCGCTAACTTCTAATCAAGAGCAGCGATCATCCTTCGCTAAATTCCTGCCCTCCGAAACCGTCTCGGCAATAATTGAAAAGATGGACGCACAACCTGGGGACTTATTGCTCTTCGTTGCCGCCAAACCTTCCGTTGTGTTTGAAAGTTTAGGTCGCTTGCGCGAACATCTTGGCGATCGCCTTGAACTTCGCAATCTAGACACACTTGGCTTTTGCTGGATTACGGATTTCCCTCTGGTAATGTGGAATGAAGATGAGCAGCGCTGGGATCCCAGCCATCACCTTTTTACATCGCCCATGCCGGAAGACGTTCCTTTATTAGATAGCGACCCTGGCAAAGTGCGCGGCCAGCAATATGATATGATCTTGAACGGTTATGAGGTTGGCGGTGGCTCCATTCGTATCCACAAACGCGACCTGCAAACAAAAATCTTCAATCTCATCGGCCTCGACCCTCAAGTTGCTCAACAGCGATTTGGGCATATGCTTGAAGCCTTTGAATATGGAACCCCACCCCACGGTGGCATCGCCCCCGGCATCGACCGTATTTGCATGATCCTGGCGGGAGAACCTAATATCCGTGAGGTAATCGCGTTCCCTAAAAATCAAAATGCGCGTGATATCATGGCCGATGCGCCTTCCCCTGTGGATCCCGTTCAACTTGAAGAATTACATATCAAGATAGCGCAATAACCCCACCCATAATTCGCGAGGAGAACATTATGACCGCCGTTATTCGTGTAGATAAAATTGGCGATTATATCGATCAAGCAGTCAAAGTTCGTGGCTGGGTTTATAATCGCACCCGCAAAGGTAAGCTCGTTTTCCTACAAGTACGCGATGGCTCTGGCTTTGTACAATGCGTGGCCTTTAAACACGATCTGTCCGAAGAACTCTTTGAGCAGATCGCGCACATCCCGCAAGAATCCTCGATCATTGTTATGGGCACAGTGCGCGCCGATCAGCGTGCACCTGGCATCCCCGGAGGCTTTGAAGTTGGTATTACCGATTTGCAAATCATCCAAGCTGCTGATGCTGACTATCCTATGGCGCTAAAAGAGCACGGCACAGATTTCGCCCTTGATAACCGGCACTTGTGGATTCGCATGCAAAGCCAGTGGGCTACACTGCGCGTGCGCGCCACCGTAATTAGCGCCATCCGAGAGTGGCTTGACGATCATGGGTACATCAACATGGATACGCCCATCCTAACACCCGCGGCTGCCGAAGGCACCACAACACTGTTTGGAACGCCCTACTTTGATGAAGGCATTGCTTATTTGGCCCAAACTGGCCAGCTTTATAATGAGGCCAATATTTTCGCCTTTGGCAAAGTCTATTGTTTTGGACCCACCTTTCGAGCCGAGAAATCAAAAACACGCCGTCACTTGACAGAATTTTGGATGGTCGAACCCGAAATAGCTTTTTGCGACCTTGATGCTCTCATGGAGATTGAGGAACAGTTTGTCAGCCATATCGTGCAGCGTGTGCTCAAAGATCGTGCCCATGAACTGGCCGCTCTTAAACGAGACACTACCTTACTGGAAAAAATTACTCCGCCATTTCCGCGCATTTCTTATGACCAAGCCGTTGATCTGATAGCAAATTTATACGCCCAAGAAAATGACCCTGAAAAGAAAGCACTGCTTGCTTTCGAATGGGGCAGCGATTTTGGCGCGCCGCACGAAGCGGCTATCACCCAACATTTTGATAAGCCTGTGTTTGTTTATGGTTACCCAACCGCAGTCAAAGCTTTCTATATGGAACCTTGGCCCGACCGACCAGAGGTGTGCAAAAGTGTTGATCTTCTGGCACCCGAGGGCTATGGCGAGATCATTGGTGGCAGTGAGCGCATATCAGATCCTAAAAAATTACTCGAGCGCATTCACGATCATGACCTGCCAGAAAGTGCATATCAGTGGTATATCGATTTGCGCAATTTTGGCAGCGTCCCTCACAGTGGCTTCGGTCTTGGCGTTGAGCGCACCGTAACCTGGATTTGCGGCATTCATCACATTCGTGAGACAATAGCTTTCCCGCGCACAATTAATCGCGTCTACCCATAAAAGATTAATATCACCTTTCCATGGTTCTTTTTTTATGGTATAAGAAGTGTACCCTGCTATGTGCGTGATGTAGCACATGCGTTTTGAGCCAACAACTTAGTTTAAATGGCCCATATTTCGATAGTAACACGATAGGCTTCGGCCAAGGTGAATCTACCGTTGCGGACCAATTCCTGTGAAAACAGGTTCAAAACTTAGCTGCACACGGCATGGCGGGGTTGCACATAAAAGCAAGAGACAGTTTTGTATAATCTGTCTCTTTTTTATTGCCTTTTAATGCTCCTTAGAAATTAAAGATTCTTGCACCACGCCGTTGGTATCCCATTACAGGAAAAATTATGATATAGTTTTCATAGTCGCAAATGTAATTCGAATTTCAGGAGACGCATATCATGAATTCCCCCCACAAAAAACTCATTGCGCTTATTGCTGCATTAATCTTTAGTGCAGTAGCCTGCTATATACCAGGTTTGCAACCCGTCCCTGTCACACCTTCAGGAAACGCAACGCTGACCGCGTTCTTCCACCTTCTAGAAACTAACCAGCCAACCACTACAGCAACTGTGCAGCAGGCTGCGACCAACATCCCGGCGCAAGACGAGTCTCCCAGCGCAACTCCTGAACCTGTACCCACTCAGACATCTGTCCCAACATCCACATTCACTGCTACGGCAATGCCAACCCCCACAGTCTCATATTCCGGTCCTGGCATGCGCACGGGAACTAGCATCGCCGCGGTATACCTCGATGATCCCCCCAACATTAATGGCAATCTTGGCGATTGGGATTTAGGCCTTTACCCCGCATCTGCTGTAGTTTATGGCGCCGAGAATCGCAAGAATGATGCAGATCTATCATCAACCGTCGTGATTGGCTGGAATGAAACATATCTTTATATTGGCGCTCGAGTAAAAGACGATAAATACGTACAAAATGCCACGGGAGAGAATATTTTCAAAGGTGACAGCGTCGAGATTCTTTTAGACACCAACGTCGGTAGCGATTTTTATCTAAATCAACTGAGCGTCGATGATTACCAATTGGGAGTCTCTCCTGGGAATCCAAAAAAGGGCACTAACCCTGAAGCGTATTTATGGTTCCCTAAAAACATTGCCGGAAATCGCTCTCAGGTACTTATCGGTGTACTAGGAACCGCCAAAGGTTATCATATTGAACTTGCCATCCCCTGGAGTGTTTTTAGCGTTAGCCCTTATACCGGGCAGCACTTTGGTTTTGCCTTCTCAGTATCCGACAACGATACCCCCGGCACCACGGAGCAGCAGAGCATGATTTCCAATGTTGTCACACGTTTACTTACCAGCCCTATGACTTGGGGCGATCTTACTTTGACTAAGTAAAATTAATTACTCAACAACAAAGCGGGACTAGGTAATTACGCCTTATCCCGCTTTCCATTTAACCATTGACGGATCCATTGATCCATACCCAATCTACATGTGAATCACATGCCCTTCGGCGCTGTGAGCCGCCTCCATCAGGACCTCGCTCAAAGTAGGATGAGCGTGTACATTGCGAGCAATCTCGGCGGTGGTTAATTCCATCATTTGAGCGATAGTCAACTCTGGGAGCAGTTCAGTCACCTCCGGGCCAATCAAATGTGCGCCCAATATCTCACCATCTTCAGCATCGGTTATGATCTTGACCCAACCGGCTGATTCCCCCAAACCGAGTGCTTTACCATTAGCCTGAAAGGGGAACTGCCCAACTTTGACATCATGTCCTCGTCCAGTAGCTTGGGCTTCGGTATAGCCAAACGATGCAATCTGCGGTTGACAGTAGGTAGCGCGCGGCATCATATCGTAATTTAGCACGCTGGTTTGTTCTCCAGCAATATGCTCGACACACAGCATGCCCTGAGCCGATCCAACATGTGCCAGCATTAATTTTGCAGTCACATCGCCAATTGCCCAGATACCAGCAATATTGGTCGCCATATACTCATTAATTTCAATAGCACCGTTTTCATTCAGCTTAATGTTTACCTCTTCTAGCCCGATTCCCTTTACATTTGGACGAAACCCAATCGCCATTAAAGCTTGCTCAGCTTCGATCGTCTGTTCGCCATCCACACCACTTACCTTGACCCGTACGCCCGCGTCCGTCGTCTCAATATTTTCGACCTTATAACCAGTCAGCGCATTAATTTTTCTTTTCTTGAAAGCTTTGGCTAATTCAGCACTGACATCTTCATCTTCCAGGGGCACCAAACGCGGCAGCATCTCAACGATAGTAACATCCACACCATAGGCATTCCACACGGTCGCAAATTCAACACCGATGGCGCCTGAGCCAATAATTACGACCGAATCTGGCAGTTTCTCTTGCAAAATGGCTTCACGATAAGAAAGTACTTTTTCGCCATCGATATTTACGCCAGGGATGGACATAGGGCTGGCACCGGTAGCTATAATGATATTTTTGGCTTGTAAATCCTGCTCGCTGCCATCCGCAATCACAACCGTAACGCTATCTTTGGCGGCTAATTTAGCTGTTCCCATTACAACATCTATATCGTTTTTCTTCATTAAAAAGCCCACACCGCGTGTCAAACGACCAGAGACCTGACGGCTGCGCTTGACAGCTTTGCCATAATCTAAAACTAAGTTGTCAAAAGAAAAGCCGAATTCACGACCTCTTTTTCTTAATATATGTGCAACCTCAGCATTTTTCAACAGGGATTTTGAAGGAATGCAGCCCACATTCAGGCACACACCACCTAGCCATTCTTTCTCAATGATCGCTGTTTTTAGTCCAAGTTGAGATGCCCGGATAGCCGCGACATATCCGCCTGGCCCAGCCCCAATTACGGCGATATCGTAAATACTCATAGTTGCTCCTTATCGCAATTACCATTTTTCAAGCGATTCTACCACCGTGCCCAAAAAGTAATCGGCTATTGCGCCATCCAATATGCGATGATCAAATGTCAGGGTTAAATAAAGCATCGGACGGATGGCTATCGAATCAGCGCCGCTTTCGTCAGTAATTACTACCACACGCTTTTCAATTGCGCCCACGCCCAAAATAGCACACTGCGGCTGATTGATAATTGGCATCGCAAATAGTGAGCCGCTAACACCATGGTTAGTGATGGTAAAAGTGCCGCCTTTAACTTCGTGGGATTGTAATTTCTTTTCGCGAGCGCGATCGGCCAAATCATTGACCTGTTTTGCCAATTCAAACAATGCTAACTGATCGGCATTACGAATTACCGGCACAATTAAGCCTTCCTCGCCCAGTGATGTCGCCACGCCAATATTAATATTCGCATGCAATAAAAGTCCATCATCTGTCCAAGAAGCATTAGCCAGTGGATAAGCTTTCAATGCCTCCACAATTGCCTTCACAAAATAAGGTGTGAATGTGAGTTTAACACCTTCCCGCCCAAATACCGGCTTATTGGTAGCGCGGTGCACCATAACACGGCTAAGGTCAACTTCCATTAACGTAGTGACATGCGGCGCTGTACGCTTGCTGCGCACCATGTGTTCAGCAATCTTCCGGCGCACGGATGTATGAGACACGAACGTATCCTGCGCCAAATTTGAAACGTAGGATACAGTAATACTTGCACTATCTTTTCTTTGTAAAGCATTAACAAAGATCAATATATCTTGTTTGGTAATTCGACCATCACGACCAGTGCCTTGCACTTGATTAAGATTAATGTTATGCGCCAGCGCTAATTTTGCTACCAGAGGAGAGATAAATCCCAATACTGGATCACGTCCCGAAACAGGGAATCTTGCAATCACTTGAGGGCCAACTGCCGCTTTCTGAGGTTCTTCATCTTCCGCGATTGATTTAAACATATCCTCTGCATGGTGATCTTCTCCCGTAGGCACAGATTCTCCCGGTTCGCCTATCCAGGCCAATATCGTATCCACCTCAACAACGGTTCCGGCCGCAGGAAATAGCACTTTAAGCAGCGTTCCTGCTGCTGGGCTTGGGATTTCGGTGACAACTTTATCAGTCTCAACCTCAACCAAACCTTCAAACACGGCAACAAAGTCCCCCTCGGATTTTAGCCAGTTTACGATATTTACTTCTTCAACACCTTCACCTAGCTCAGGAACCAGAACTTTAGTAGGCATAATTCTTTCCTTTAGAAGAATTGGGGATACGAAGAGGGATCAGCCTCATGCATCATCTCATAAACCGCGTCAAAAATCGTCTCAACATTGGGTTTCGACCAGTAGTCGCCGTCGGAGCCATAAGCCGGCCGGTGGGGCTTGGCACTCAGAGTTTTAGCAGCAGAATCTAGATAAAAATAGCCTCCCTGTTTTTCAAGTACTTGCTGCATCATATAAGCAGTGGTGCCGCCGGGAACGTCTTCATCGGTAAATAGGATGCGGTTGGTTTTTTTTAACGATTCCACGATTTGACCATGCCGGTCAAAAGGCAGCAACGATTGCACATCGATCACTTCAACTTCGATGCCTGTCTCACTCAGCCGTTCTGCCGCTTCAAGAGCGATAGTACACATCGCGCCATAAGTCACCAGAGAGATATCATCGCCAACGCGAAGTACTTCAGGTACACCTAATGGCACAGTAACATCAGCCAGGTTATCAGGCAGCATTTCTTTTCGGCGATAGCTGTTGAGCACTTCAACAATAATGCCAGGCTCATCAGATTGCAGCAAGGTATTATAAAACCCAATAGCCTGGGTGGCGTTGCGAGGCACCAAAACGTACATGCCGCGCACATAATGGATCAAACCAGCCATCAAGGAACCCGAATGCCAAATCCCCTCAAGGCGATGACCGCGCGTGCGTACAATCACGGGGGCTTTTTGGCCGCCCTTGGTACGCCAAAGCAAAGTTGCCAAATCATCTGACATCAACTGTATGGCATATAGCAAATAATCAAGGTATTGGATCTCACAAATTGGACGTAGCCCGCGCATCGCCAGGCCAATGGCCTGCCCCAAAATAGTGACCTCACGAATGCCAGTATCCATGATTCGTAGCAAACCATATTTTTCTTGCAAGCCGCGAAAACCTTGATTAACATCGCCCAAATGACCAACATCTTCGCCAAAAGCAACCACACGCTGGTTCCGGCTGAATATCTCATCAAAGCCGTGATTGAGCAGGGCAAAGGCTTTTATTACTGGTGAGTCCTGGGAATAAACGGGGGCTATTTCTGCAATATTAAGAGCGGAGTCCTCGGTCTGACTATAAAGATACGCACTATAACGATCTTCATTCTGCACATCTTGTGCTCGTTTCCAGGCCAGCAACTTATCGCGAGCTTGACTAGACTGTCCGCGTGTTAATCGCAACGCGGCGTGGATAGCAGTGTATTGATCACGGCGCAAGGCATTTGACCGGTTAACCAGTTTCACTCGGATTTTGTTAATGGCTTCTTGTGCTGATGAGGTCAACCCAATTGATTCCAGTAGCGCATCCACTTGATCACGCTCGTCTAGAATAGGCTTTTGATACGCATCCCATGCTATTTTTCGGATACGCTCAACTTCATTGCGATCTTCTTCTTCTAAGAGCGCTAATTCATCGTTTTTGATTATGTCAGCTTCTATCATCCAGGTCCGCATTTTAATAATGCAATCAAAATCTTTTTCCCATTGTAAACGCTCTTCAGTTTTATAGCGTTCGTGGCTTCCTGAGGTTGAGTGCCCTTGGGGCTGCGTGACTTCGGTAACATGTACGATCGCGGGGACGTGATATTTACGCGCCGTACTGGCTGCTAATCGATAAACACTTAATAACGCCGGATAATCCCAAGCGTTAACAGTGTAAATATCGTAGCCGCGATCACATTCGTCACTTCGATCGATTCCTCTTTGAAAGCCATGAATAATCTCGCCGATATTTTCTTTGACCATCTGGAATTTATTGGGCACTGAGATGCCATAACCATCATCATATATGGTGATTATAGCGGGAGCTTGTAACACACCAATCGCATTGATCGATTCCCAAAACATACCTTCGGCCGTTGAGGCGTTACCAATGGTTCCCCAGGCAACTTCATTGCCGTTAATAGAAAATTGATTAGGTGATTGTAATCCCTCAAGATCACGATAAAGACGCGAAGCTAATGCCAAGCCAACTAAACGCGGCATCTGAGAGCCGGTTGGTGAGACATCTGCAGAGATGTTATAACAAATCGTTTGGTCTTTCCAAGAACCATCATCACGGATAAAGCGACTGGCAAAATGTGCGTTCATGGACCTTCCAGCCATGGCCGGCTCGGCAGACACATCTGCGTGCGCATATAGTTGGGCAAAAAATTCTTGTATCGTATGTGCGCCTATATGAAACAACCAGGTTTGATCACGGTAATAGCCTGAACGCCAATCCCCTTTTTGAAAGCAACGCGCGATAGCCAATTGCGCAACTTCTTTGCCATCGCCAAAAATCCCGAATTTCGCTTTTCCGCTTAGCACCTCACGCCGTCCGATATAGCTGGCCTGTCGGCTTTTATAAGCTAGGCGATAATCTTTAATGATCTTTTCTTTTGAAAGAGGTAATACAGAATCCGATTCTTCTTTAGGCATCGTTCCTCATAAAGGCATTGGAATTTAGACAATTGCTCACCACGAAGGCACACTGGCCTTTACGAGGGGAGCAAGGTTCAGGTTGATTTGCGGCTTAATAGTATTTCGAGCCAAATTTTTTTCCTACTGCTGATTTTATACCATCCTGAATTACCAAATAAGATTAAAAACTATTTCTGCTCTCTTTTGGCGGAATGATTTTTGGGTCTATTTCATTTCAAAAATATAACACTATTTTTAATTTTAGTTCATCCTAATTGCGCGGCAATCACCTCAACCACATCCAACACTTGCATCTTACTGGTATTATCATTGGCAGCATCATTCATCATCACCCGGCAGAATGGGCATCCAACAGCTAAAATTTCTGCTGCGGTATTCTCGGCTTCTCGAAAGCGTTCTGCATTAACCGCCTTCACCCCTTTTTCCTCTTCCTTCCACATTTGCGCTCCGCCGGCGCCACAACAAAAAGACTGCTTCCCATGGCGCGTCATCTCAGTCAATTTAGCACCTGTTTTTTCGATAACATCGCGTGGGTCTATCAAGATACCATTTTGCCGGCCCAAAAAACACGGATCATGAAAGGTAATCGTTTTTTCAAGCTTCTCAGGTCTTAGTTGCAATCGTCCTGAGTTGATCAGATCATTGATTAGCGCAGTATGATGCACTACTTGATAATGACCGCCAAAAGCTGGATACTCATTCATGATCGTGTGCATGCAATGCGGACAAGTGGTAATAATTTTCTTGGCTTGAATATCATTTAAAACAGTCACATTTTTGCTAGCTAATTCTGAGAAGAGGAATTCATTCCCAGAGCGGCGAGCCGAATCCCCTGTGCAGCTTTCTTGCCGCCCCAAAACAGCATAATCAACTTGAGCATGATTGAGAATTTTAGCCAGTGCGCGGGCTGTCTTTTGGGCACCGGGATCAGTTGCTGCTGCGCAGCCCACCCACCACAGATAATCAGGGTTAGGATTAACCTCAATGGTAGGCACATGCAATCCTTCGGCCCAAGACATGCGTTCTGTGGCTGGAATATTCCATGGATTACCAACGCGTTCCATGCCTCGATAAGCGTTCTTCAAATCACTTGGGAAGGAGTTCTCCATTAAAACCAGGCTGCGACGAATATCAAGGATATCCCTCATCGGTTCAATGCCCACCGGACAAATATCAACACAGGCTCCACAAGCCGTGCAAGCCCAAACAGCTTCTTTAGAAATAGCAAAATCAATCAAGCGCGCCTCACTGGGCTTTCCTGAGGCCAGCTTGTGGCCTTCTTCATTCAAGAAATAGCGTTTATTGATTTCCAGCGCGGCCGGAGAGAGATCTTTACCTGTAATATGCGCCGGGCAAACCTCGGTGCAGCGGTTGCACATAACACAGGCATACGCGTCAAGAATCTGCTCATAGCCTAAATCTTCCATAAAAGTTACCCCAAAACTCTCTACCGACTCGTCTTCAAAGTCTAAAGCTGATAGGGTGCCCATGGATGAGCGCTGCGGCTTGAGCAAGAAATTCAAAGGAGCAAAAATCAGATGGATGTGTTTAGAGTGTGGAAAATAAGGCAGGAAAATGATTACCAATCCCTGAGTTAACCAAAAGAAAAGGTGCATGGCAATAACGATATTGCTGTCGCTCCAGGTACCCCATAAGGAAGCTAGCCCTGAAGCGAAAGGCTGCCATGCATCGGGTTGCGCACTCAAAGCAATTTGGTAACTTTCTCCAATAATGCGAAAACCAACATGCAGTAATGTGAACGCGCCAACAATGGCCGAATCTCGTGCAATACCAATCCGTGCTTTCGGGTGCAGCAAGGTTTGCTCGCGATGACCCAACACTCGAGGTTTAAAAAGAAAGCGTCGTGTGATCATATACAGGACACCAACGATAGTCGCGATGCTAAAAAGATCCGCCCCCAGGCGAAACAAATTTCCCAATAAAACATTGCCAAATAGCTTAAACTCGGGCTGGTATGCAGATAAGACATCTTCCAGATTTACCAAAAGATAGTAAGCAAAACCCCAAGCGATCAATGCATGGAATATACTCGTACTAAGGCGTGTTTTCCATGTTGGTGCCAAGCTAATGAATTTCGTCAAAGTTCGCCCAATGCGACTCGGTACTAACTTCCAATTGGGTTGTCCTTGGCCCGCACGAATTATGCGATAAATACGAAAAAAACCTCGCCCGGTAAAATAACCACTTGCGAGGATCGCTAATCCAAAAATATATTTTTCACTCAAATACAACAAACCGAACTCCTTAACAAATCGTATTTGCCTTAGTTACTCTTATTTATCTATTATATCTTATAATTTTGTGCGTATTTAACGTTTAACGATAATCTCATATCACGTTCTATCGTCATAAAGTTAAAGGATTAAATTGCTTACAGTCCGTAGTTTTACAGGTACATTTCTATCAAGTTTGGAACCTAGAATATATATCGCCCATACAAAAATAATTCTTGCACAATTTTCTTCACCAGCCCCGGACCAGCGTAAATCAATCCTGTATAAATTTGCACCAATGACGCACCAGCATCCAGCATAGCACGGGCATGCTCTGGTCTACTAATTCCCCCCACACCAACAATTGGCAATTTTCCTTCAGTGCGCTGGTAGATTTTTTGTACAATTTCAATACTACGCGCTCGAAGAGGATTTCCGCTCAACCCACCCATTTCTGCTTTCTGTGCAGATAATAAACCGTCACGAGCAATCGTGGTATTTGTTGCAATAACACCGTCCATACCATATCGCAATATTGCTTCAAGCGCATCATCTAATTCAGCATTGCTAAGATCGGGAGCCAGCTTCACTAAGATCGGTCGTGGTGTCGATGACTTTTGGCGTACATTTGCCAATTGACGAAGCAAATCGTCTAACATCTCACGGCTCTGCAAACGGCGCAAACCAATAGTGTTGGGCGAGCTGATATTAACAGTCAAATAGTCAGCCACCATTGAAAATTTTTCCAACAAATAGCAATAATCTTGAGCGGCTTCCTCAATGGGAGTATTTATATTCTTTCCAATGTTTACTCCCATGATAGTGGATCCAAGAGAGCGAGATATTTGCGAAAGTTGATCGAAAACAAAATCCGCACCCTTTCCAGGGAATCCCATTCGATTGACGATCGCTTGATCTTCAATCAAGCGAAACACCCGTGGTTTTGGATTGCCAGTCTGCGAAAGCGGAGTAACAGTCCCCACTTCGATATGCCCAAATCCTAAAGTTGATAATCCGCTCCAAGCCACACCATCTTTATCAAAACCGGCTGCCAAGCCAACGCAATTAGGAAAAGTCAAGCCAAAAACTTTTACTGGCACAATATTATGCCTATGCGCACCGAACAAATAACGTAATAAAGCTTGAACAGGCGGAAAAGCATCAGTCAAACGCAGCAAGTTAATTGTTAGTTTGTGTGCGCGCTCTGGATCAAGATGAAAAAGAAAGGGCTTTAGGAGTGGATACATCGCTTATTTTGACATAAATTTTCGCACTTCCGACGCTTGCTTTGCGCTCACCTTGCCGCTCTGCTCGTAGTAATTGAGCAATTCAGGCATTGTTAGCACAGCGTGAAGCTGGTAACCACGCTCGGCCAAAACATTCACGCCCCCTGCTTGACGATCAATAAGTACGACAACATCCTGCACTATTAAGCCAGCAGTGGTCAATTTTTCAATTCCCTCAAATTTACTGCCACCCGATGTGATCAAATCGTCAATGACAACAGCCCGTTGGCCTGCAGTAAAAACACCTTCAATTTGTGCTTTGGTCCCGTATTTCTTAACTTCCTTACGTGGATAAAGCATCGAATAGTTTCCACGTAAACTGATGGCTGTAGCGATTGGTAGAGCAGCGTAAGGCAATGCAGCTAAATGATCGAAGGTCAGTTTTTTTAATATCTCTAAATATGCTTCTGCTACTTGTGACAACAAAGCCGGATAATGCACGAGACGGCGCAGATCAATATAGATAGGCGATTGCAAACCAGATTTGAGCGTGAAGCTGCCAAAATGGATACAATCAGCAATCAACAATGAATCGGCAATCTGCATTTGTTGGCGTGAGAGAGAAGGCTGAATAGCCATCATATGATTTTCGTTGGTAATCACTTCCCGTTCATGATTAATTGCATCGCGTAAATTTCTCGCTTCCTTTGCCGGATCATCAACCTGCGCGATCGCACGCGAAACGGGGATTAGCATCCCCAACCCATCAGCGCGCAGCCCGGCCCGTAAAGCTGCACCCAAATCGCCGCCTTGAGCCCCTATGCCTGGTGCCAGAATCCACAAATTCGGCGCAGCAGCGCGCACTCGCTCTATGGATGTGATCTGTGTCGCGCCCACAACCAACCCTAAGTTGTCATTTTCATTCCATTCTTGGGCCAATGTAGCGATCCTCTCATATAAGGTTTGTTCATATTTGAAATTTGAACCAACAACCAGTAAATCCTGCAAGTCTGATGCACCAGGATTCGAAGTTTTACATAGCAAAAACACACCTTTTCTTGCGTTTTTTATAAATGGCTCTATGGAATCGCGGCCCATATAAGGGTTAAGGGTAATAGCATCGACTTTCAAAGTGGTAAATGCAGCATATGCATAGGCCTCGGCAGTAGATGCAACATCGCCACGCTTGGCATCCAGTAGCACTGGAATATTGTCAGGGATGGAATCGATAACAGCGCGCAACGCCGCAATCCCGTCCGATCCAAGAGCCTCAAAAAAGGCGATATTTGGTTTATAGGCTGCAGCAAGATCAGCAGTAGCATCAATTATACGAGTACAAAAGTTAATTGCAGATTCAGCTGAAAAATCGGTTAATTCATTTTTATGCGGATCCAATCCAACACAGAGCAAAGAATTTATTTGATTGACGCGATTTTCCAAAAAAGAGAAAAATGTACCCATAGCATTCCTTATCTTGCCGAAATAAATATAAACAAACAATTTCTAGGCGCTGTCTTGGCTCTCCACATTAATTTCTCATGCCTTTCCCAAAACCATTGCCAGCAGCGCCATTCTCACATAAACGCCATATTCCATCTGGCGAAAATAGGCCGCGCGCGGGTCGTCATCAACTTCCATACTGATTTCACCAACACGGGGTAGTGGATGCATAATGATCATATTTTCTTTCGCATCCGCTAGCGTCTCGGGCGTGATGATATAGCCATCCTTGGCTACTTCGTAATCGGCCAGGCTCTTGAAGCGCTCTTTTTGAATGCGGGTGACATAGAGCACATCGGTTCCGGCTAAACAATTATCCAGATCGCTATATACAGCTTGCGAAATACCTTTGTTGTCAATTTCAGTAAAAATATCTTCGGGCATTGCCACTACTTCCGGCGCGACATAATTTAGCTTGACATCATAAAGTGACAGCAATCGTGATAGCGAATGTACGGTGCGTCCGTATTTTAGATCGCCAATCATGGTGATAGTTAATCCATCTACGTGGCCTAATTCTTCGATGATGGTAAAGAGATCTAGCAAGGCTTGCGTAGGATGCTCACCGGTTCCGTCACCAGCGTTTATGATCGGTTTACGGGTATATCGAGCCGCCAAAGCTGAAGCGCCTTTTTCAGGATGACGCAGCACCAGAACATCCGCATAGCATTCTAAAGAGCGCACGGTGTCAGGTAGTGATTCGCCTTTTGAAACGGAAGAATACTTAACTTCATTAATTGGGATCACTGAACCGCCTAGCCGTTCCATAGCTGCCGTAAAACTTGACGAGGTACGAGTAGATGGTTCGTAAAATAAATTAGCCAAGATTTTTCCTTTGAGCAAATCAAAGGCACCGATGCGCTCAACCATAACTTCCATTTCATGTGCGACATCGAAAATATAGGTCAGCGATTCCCGGTCAAACTGATCAACCGAAATAATATCCTTTCCATACCAACGGGCAGTACGCTGGTCTCCAAAGGGCAAATGTGGACTAGATGTATTCATAACATTTCATTCCTTATGGGTGCTTCACTATCTTATGATTGGCCGATAAAACTAATCTTCAATTTCAATTCCCATTCCAGCAATTTTCTTATATACTTAGAAGAGAAGTAATTTTTTCAAAAACTACAAAAAAGGACAAAAATGAAAAATACATATTTATTTTTATTACTGATTGCCACTGCTGCCCTGACGGCCTGCACACCCGAAGTATCTGACTCCGATTTGCAAACTGCCATCGCACAAGCTGTAGAAACATCATCTGCGGATGTGTCCCCTACAGAAACTCAACCTGCAAGAGAAAGTACAGCGGATGCTGAACTTAAGGGTGTTCAGGACCAATTACACGCTTCCAATCTTGTACTTACTACCCAGGCCAATCAGTTGGCGGCCATGCAAGAACAACTAGATCAAATTCAACTTGCGCTGACTCCAACCATCACACCCACACCTTTAGCTACAGCTACAATCACACCTTTTTCAACAGCCACTGCTTCCTTGTTGCCCGAAGATCAAAAACTCGTTTACGCTACCCGTAAAACACCCTTATTTACATATACCGAGAAAAATGCGAAAGGCTATCCCATCATGATTAAAACCGATCCCATTATCCGGTATGCAGAAGGTGATTGGATCATCGTCTTTGCTGCACCTGTGCAGGCCGATGGCAGCACCCTGTTCTACAAGGTTGTCAGCCCATTTGGGGAAGGTAAATACATCAATATTAGTCATGTAAGAGACCATTGATTTCTGCTTCACGTATATTCTGACCAAATCCTGGGTTTGACAACACTTCACCATCTTTGAATACTTCTTCTCCACGAAGTACTACCCGACGAACACGCCCGCGCACTTGCCAGTCTTCAAAAGGAGTCCAGGCACATTTTGTATGCAGTGCTTCTGCCCGAATTTTGTATTGGTCCTTTAAGTCTACTTCAACCCAGGTTTCAGATTGCTCTGGAAGATCGAAGATACGACGTGGATTGACAACCATACGAGTAATGACATCGTCGAGGGTCAATCGACCCGCGTCAACAGCGGTCAAAAGCAGCGGCAAGGCTGTTTCTAAACCAGGGAACCCGGGCGGCGGAGTTTTGCTATCTTTCTCTTCCAAAAGATGCGGTGCATGATCGGTAGCGAAACAATCGATCACATCAAGATTATCCCATAGCGCCTGCTGATCATCGCCTGTCGCTAAACGAGGACGCACTTCCGAGCGACCAGAACCAAGTTGAGATACATCATCTGTTGTCAAGAACAAATGGTGCGGAGCTACCTCGCAGGTCACAAGATATCCTTTTTCCTTGGCCGCGCGGATCATTAAGATTTCTTCTCGGCGAGAGACATGGGCAATATGTACCGCACGATCGTACAGCGCGGCTACAAAAAGCACCGCACCCAAATTGCTTCCTTCAGCATGGGCTACGATGGGCAGGTTGCGCGGCCAGTGGGCAAAATGCTCCCGCCAGTTTTCACTGTCTCCTAATAAAAGTGAACCATAAGTTGCATCTAAATATAATTTTAATCCAGCAGACTTGGATGCAATGCTGGGCAGTACTTCGGCATTGTCTAGCGAACCGCCTAAAAAAATACCATAATCGCAATGCGCTTTTTCTGATGCAGCATCAAGCGCCAGCTCAAGAGCGTCAGCATCCACTATAGCTGGTTGGGTATTTGGCATCGCCAAGACAGTGGTAAAACCACCTGCTAAGGCTGCTGCAGTTCCGCTGGAGAAATCTTCTTTATGGGTTGCACCAGGATCACGCAAATGGACATGCACATCAATTAGACCAGGAAATATCATCGTTTACCCATATTATAAAAAAAGAGCCGTTGAAGGCTCTAATACTAGTCTTTCAAAATAAAGAAAACGCCCACAGGAGAAATTTACTCCGGGGCGTTGATCGTTTTTCTGGGGGACAATTCTTATTTGTCATACCGAGCAATATTCTACGGCATTTCAATATTTTGTCAAGAGGTGGTATTTGTCAATAGCTCTTGCAGCCCATTTATTTCCTTAGCAGCGGTCAAATCTAACTGCAAGGGAGTAATGGATACATAGCCAGCTTGCAAAGCGCCAAAATCAGTGCCGGCATGGGGGATTCCGGTCGGGGCTTCACCACCAATCCAATAATATGGCTTTCCACGCGGATCTTCTCTTCGCACCAGTTGATCACGATAAACTCTCAGGCCTTGACGAGTAATTTGCACGCCCTTAAAATGCTGGTCCGGCATATAGGGTACATTAATATTAATAATTATCCCTGGAGGAAATCCTCGTTCAAGCAGTTTAGCCGCAACATCACGAGCCACACGTGCGGCTGGGCGGTAATCCAACACATCAAAGTGATTATTTGGTGAATCCAGGGAAACCGCTATGCCCGCAATCCCCCCAA
>PVMS01001368.1_pt1 | contig 27158 bp, 35 predicted proteins | sample 1853461 | NCBI WGS metagenome assembly PVMS01 (sample SAMN08582032, study PRJNA380276) | Marine sediment metagenome, whole genome shotgun sequencing project. | isolation source: ocean sediment barecode stripped | collected 2017
CATCTTCTAAAGAAGTATCATTCTTCGGGACCTCCATAATTTCCAATTCAATATTCTTTTCCTCGCCAATGCCATCGATGAGCATTTTTAATTGTTTATTTTCATTTTCCAACTTTCTAATCTTCTTTCGCAAAGCAATAACAAGTGGAAGTGTATTAATAACATTCAACGTATCAGTAAATTCTTTTTTAACATCGCTTAAATGATTTGAAACCACGTCGCGAATTTCTACCATCATATCTCCTATATTATCTTCCATATTTAAATATTTAAAGTTTTTAGGTTTATATCATTTATAATATGAATAAACGTGAACTTCCCGAACATATACGCGATTTATCTGGAGCTGCATTAAAAGAGGCAATAGTAGAGCTTAGAAAAAAAGAAATCGTAAAATTGGTTTGTAGACAAACAGATTATAGTGAAGATACTGCGCTTTCTCTACTTGAGGAAAACAAATATAACTATATAAATGTTATCAAGGCATGGATTTCTCCTTCATCAAATACGAAAAATAAAAAAGATAAACCTGCTAAATCATTAAATCAGCGAGTCATTGGTGAAATTCGAAATTTTATGGATCAAGGGGAGAAATTAACCGAATATCGAAAAAAACAACGTGCGCAGATGCGACGACTTCAAGAATTGCGTAAACAGCAAAAAGAGAGGGGGAAACTAAAACCAATAGCAGAAGAAAATAAGAAGATTTAAGCGGCGGTTTTAAGATTGAAAGTGGAATTTAAAATATTATTTTTACTATGTTTAGGTACTGAACGCTTCAGACGATAATGAACACTTGCAGTATGTTGTTTTTTCAATAAATTTGTGTATATAGGCGGTATCTCATTTTTTTCATTGTGAAGTTCAGGTAAAATTTTAGTTAACGGTTTGTCTACCACAATAAGTATACGATCATTCTTTAAGAGTTTACGATATTCTTTAATAGTAAGAGTACCATAATATTTATCCAAAGTATGATAAGGGTCAGGGGCTGGCTTTATGCGTTCCTTTTTTGTATATATTTTTCCATAAATATTATTTAATAATGCATATCTTTCCCAGTAAGTGGAGGAATCTATGTGCTCCTTCGTTAGATGTGCACAAGCGCACTCAGGGCTGCAAAAGCAACCATATACCTCTATGATATTATTTCTCTCTTGTTTTGGAATATAAATAGGTGGGGTATCAAAGGGATATGTACACCAAAAACAATTAGATTTTTTATCTGAGACATCATTAAAATGTAAATTTTTGGACAATTGCTTTAATTTATCCCAAATTGGTTTATTTGGAATAGTTTCATCTTCGCCATCTTCTTGCGGTACCACCACTGCTTTCTTCAAAGAACTATGGATATTTTTCCATTGTAATTGTGATCCCTCACCGTGAGGGGCGATAGAACAAGTGGAATTTGAAGAAGCTTCTGCAAGATCGTTACTTGAACATTTCAAATGTAAAATAATATTTGGCTTGTCCGGTTTTTTGGCTGGGTTTATATTTTTTTTCTTAGCGATTATCTTCCCACCTTTGGGTTTTCTACCACGTTTTTTATGTACTTTTGGCTTCTTAGGAATTTTACTCTTAGGCATTATGTTTTTTAATTACTTATTGATTTAAATCGTTTTTAAATGTTGTTTATTTGATAAAAAACATTGGCGACAAACGGGGATATAGATATCGGATCCCACGACGATCTGTTCGCATTGATGGGTAAGTCGCATAGTAAATATTCCTTTCTTACCATTTTTGCACAGCTTGCAGAGTGCTCTTTTTTTTACAACCTTATCTGCCAATGGTATTAAATCTAAGAGTTCACCAAATTTCTTGCGTTCAAAGTCACCGTCTAAGCCACATATATAAACCTTCTTTGCGTGTTTTTCTACCAATGTTGGGATAACATCCAATATATCTTTAAAAAATTGTCCTTCATTAATAAGAAATACTTCATATTTATTAATTATATTTAATGAAAAAATATCGTTTAGATTATTAATATTAAAACAATCTGTGCTTTGCTTGTCGTGAGTGCATAAAAGATGATCATCATATCGCTTATCAAGAATATTGTTTATGACACAGCATGAAATATCGCAGATTCCATATTGTTTTTGAAGGTTAATAAGCCGTGTAGTCTTGCCGGAGTACATTGGTCCAAGAATTAGTTCGAGATAACCTCCATCTTGTGTATTCATTAGTATAAATATCAAAGGTTATATTTATATAAATTTAATATTAGATAGTAAATGTGTAAATAACTTATGGATTATATACCGTGGGTAGAAAAATATCGTCCCGATAATTTTAACGATATTGTTCTGGAGGATGTTAATAAGAGAATCCTTACAAATATTATAAAAAAAATGATTTCCCAAATTTATTATTTTATGGTCCACCTGGGACAGGTAAAACGACAACAATTATAAATCTGATTGATAAATATCAAGAAAAATATAATCAGAAAAGAAAGGGATTAAAAATTCATTTAAATGCATCTGATGATAGGGGCATAGATATTATACGTAACCAAATTAATAATTTTGTGAATACAAAAATTTTATTTGGTAGTGGGATGAAATTTATTATTTTGGATGAAGTAGATTACATGACCAAAAATGCACAGCAAGCATTGCGATATTTGATACAACAATATAATCCAAATATCCGTTTTTGTTTGATATGTAACTACATTAGTCGTATTGAACATGCTTTACAAAATGAATTTATTCGTCTTCGCTTTTGTAATCTACCACCCAAAGCAATATTTAGATTTTTACAGAATATAGTTGAAAAAGAGAATATTAATATTAATGTGCGGCAATTAAAATCAATACAAAATATATTTAAATCAGATATTCGCAGTATGATAAACTTTTTACAATCAAATCATCATAATTCTCAATCCTTCTGTGAAATGATTACAGATGAGTTTTGGGAAACAATGATAGAAAATATAAAAAAATATGACGACGAACAAATATACAAAATATTGGAAAAAAATAGTATTATTTATAATGTAGAAATTCCCCATATGATCAAATATTTTATTGATTATTTTATAAAAAGAAAAACGGAGTTATTAACCGAAAAATTATTAACACTTTTTACATACACTGTGCACAACATATCCGCGAAAAAAGAATATATAGTTTATTTTTTCTTACGCGAATTTCGAGAAGTTAATAAATTATAATATTGTTTAAGCCTTGATTCTAATTTTCTCATAAAAATATTTGGCGACCCATTATCAGGGTTAAATGAACTCATTTTCGAACAATATTCATCTATAATTGTCTTGGGATATTGTTTCTTTTCCGGGGAAGACACCGTCTCCATTATATAAGGAAAGAAAATAAATTGATTTAAATATAATCGAAAAATATATACTAACGATGATTCCAGTAGATGATGCATGGGAAAATTTCAACAACCAAGGGTACACCAACATTCCACGGGCAACCCAAGAAAAAAAAGCAACATTTTCCCCTAAATGTAGTGATATATATATATCTACAAAAACAAAAATTGCCTATTTGAATTCATCTATCAATTTGATGGATATTTTTTGGAATATCCCGGTATTATTATATCAAAATAGGAGTGAGGGTGTAATAAAGAAACAAATGAAGGTAAACTGTCTTAATGAAGATGATATTGGGTATTTGGAAACTCAAATAGAAAAGGTAAAAAAAACCGATATATGCATTGAGGTGGATATTTTGAAACAAGTAAGAGATACAGGAAAAATAAAATTCAAGGATACGAGAAAGATCAATATTGGATTATCAAAAAAAGATTTATGTACATTTCGAAAAAAGAAGAAGGGTGCATTTTATAATTGTTTTGTTTTGATGATGAGAATATGGTGTGGGGAATATTTTAAAGAGATACACGTAAAGGTATTCAATACAGGTAAACTGGAAATCCCTGGTGTACGTGATGATTTAATATTAACAAAAACATTAAATTTACTTATCAAAACTCTTCAACCTTTTCATGATGAAAAGATATATTACAAGGAAGAATCAATTGAGACGGTATTAATAAATTCAAATTTCGCTTGCAATTTCTATATAAATAGGGACAAACTGTTCACTATATTAAAGTATGAATATAATATCAATGTGATATATGACTCTTGCTCTTATCCAGGTATTCAATGTAAATTTTATTACAATACAGATAATAGCAAAAATGATGGAATTTGTCACTGTCCCACTAAATGTAATAAAAAGGGCAGCGGCAGTGGCAAGGGGGAATGCAAGGAAATCTCCTTTATGATTTTTAGAACTGGAAGTGTATTAATTGTAGGAAATTGTACAGAATTTATTTTAAATATTATTTATGCATTTCTCAAAGAGATATTGAAAAATGAATATCATAAAATGTATATAGAAAACACATCAACCCCTATTGCAAAAAAAAAACATAAGCGAATTCGCAAAAAAAAAATATTTATTGAGCGAATAGCCGATTAATATATTTATTTGCTGATAATGTGGTAAGATAGTATACATGATCATTATGATAAATATAATCTTTTATGTTTGTAATAGTAATATTATGTTTTCTTATTTTTTTGATAAAATATTCGTAAATTGCTAATAACTTATCTAAATCAACAACCGAATTTGGAATACTATGTATAAAGAAAAGAATAATAGGAGCTTTATTTTCTAACTGAGTATTTGTAAATGTAGATAACTTTGACATTATTTTATTAATTTTATCAATTATGTAATTTATAAATACCTCTTTTTTTTTTATTTCAAATTGCTTTTCTCCAATTATTAAATTAATTATTTCATTACAAATATTATTCAATACTGTAATCCCATCAAAAAATTTTGAATCCTTATCATTAATAGTATAGTTTTTTCTATAATCATTATTGATTTCAAATATTGTCTTTTTATAGACAAAGAGCGTAGCATCTTTTGAATTTAATTGTAAATAACTATGAGTATCATCTGCAATTTGCCCAATAAATTCGATATAGTAATATAATGCTTTATTACATTGCGCAATAGTTAACTCAATATTTTTCGTATACAATAATAACATATTAAAGACATGGGAAAGCGATAATATACCTCGCTTCAATATAAATAAAAAATATTTTTTATGTTTAATAGATGTATGGTCACATAAATATTCTAAATAATGGCAAATAAGTTTCTTATAGTATTGGGAATACCGGAAATAAGCTGTATAATCATAATTTTTTTTATAATTTTCTATATCGCAAATAATATTCTCTGTACTATTATTCATACATTTCATTTATAATTTTATTTCTAAATAAGTATTTAAAGGTTTTAGTAAAGATTTACTATATCATGACAGAACAAGAAGGCGAAACTCTTTCGGAAAACTATCCATTACCTTCAGATGCCACCCTTAAGAATATTGCAAAATTATCCATTGTTGAAGACAAAAAGGTTCAATTCGATTATTGGGTTGGTTCTTGTGACGGGAGTGTGCTAATTGGTGTTCGCGATAATGAGGAAAAGTTATTGGTGAAGAGTGAAGATGAATACACAAGCCCAATTTCCCGAATATTTCAAGTTGAAGAGGATTATATTATCATTACGGAAAACTCTATCTATGTTGTATCATCCAAAGTCAGCAAAAAGCGAATCACTGATGCATAATAAATTTATAAAAATAAATAAATTTATTATAGCGCCTCTTCTATATGTTTCTTTTGTTCCGCCGTTAATGATGCCGGAAACTCCACCAAAAATCGGATCACGAGATTACCAAACATATCACCACGCTTCATACCCATATTCACATTTATATCCTCATAATTCGGTTTAATAACCTTACCACCACTCGTAATTGTATATGTCTTACCATTAATAAAATTAACATCAAACTTAAATCCTATCAATGCCTCCTTTAAAGTTATTGTTTTTGTATAAATCAAATCCAAACCATTCCTACGAAACTCACTATTATTCTGTATCTTAACAAATACTTTTATATCACCCTTATTATTATCATTAATAACATTACCTTTCTTCTTCACAACGATAATCTCATTTGTATCAATACCCTTTGGAATTTCCACATATATCTTTTCCCGCTCGACTACTTTTGTTTGGTTAGATTGCATGACCCATCTTTCAATTTCAATAGGAATGGTGCAGCCAGCATAAGCTTGGGCTAACGTTATGAGTATTTTTTTCACAATTGGAACGGGTTTTTGTAAAGCGGTATTTATAGGCATTTGTTGACCTCCTCGGAATATATGCACCGTGGGACGTGTGCCACCATGTTGCATGCCCATAGGAAACCCTGCCATGCCGGCAAGTCCACCCAATGGTCCCATCCCACCACCGACTCCACCCATCCCACCAAAGAGCATATTCAATAAATCCGCTTCATTAGGCATTCCATGCATGTTCCCACCACGCATGAAAGGATTATTTCTGTTGATATCATACATTTGACGTTTATCAGGATCACTCAACGTTTCATACGCTTCACTTATTTTTTTAAATTTTTCTTCATCACCATTAGGGCGATCTGGATGATATTCCATAGATAAACCCCTGTAGGCACTTTTTATCTCAGAAGGAGAGGAATTTTCTTTAATCCCCAAGACATTATAAAAGTTACTCATTATGCATAAATGTATATAACATTCGCTTAAATATTAATTCATTAAAAATTATATGAATACTCCTTTTCTAAAAAAATATCAACCACGCTATTTTAAAGATTTTGAAAAAGACAAGGAAGTAACAGATATCTTACATATGTTGATGGATATGAATTTACTCAATATTCTGCTCATTGGCGATCACGGTTCCGGCAAGACATCCCTTCTTGATGCAGTTATCAGAGAATATTATGAAAGTGACCGCATCAACAGTAATAATATCCTTTATATAAATAATCTCAAAGAACAAGGGATTCAATATTATCGCACAGAAGTAAAAATTTTCTGTCAAATACCATCCACCATTAAAGGAAAAAAAAAATTTATCATTTTAGATGATATTGATACTATAAACGACCAAAGCCAACAAGTATTCAGAAATTGCATAGATAAGTATTATAACAATGTATTCTTTATTTTATCATGCACAAATACTCAAAAAATTATTGATAGCCTTCAATCAAGATGCACAATTCTTAAAATTAAATCCATTGATAAACCCTTCCTCACCAAAATACTTACAAACATTATAACAATAGAAAAAGTGTCCATCACCGAAGAGGCGAAGGATTTTATATTACATACATGCAATAATTCTATAAGATTGCTAATTAACTATATCGAAAAATTTAAATTATTGGATAAACCTATCACCCTCGACCTAAGCAAAGAAATATGCACAAATCTCAGCTTTTTTGATTTTGAAAAATACACTGAGGCATGGTTTAAAGAAAGAAATTATAAAAAAGCTATAAAAATTATATTTTCGGTATCTAATAAAGGTTATTCAGTTATGGATATACTCGATGGATATTTTACATTTATTAAAATAACTCCAATGCTTAATGAAACGCAAAAATATAATATAATTAAACTTATTTGTAAATATATATCTCTCTTTCACACATTACACGAACACGATGTAGAACTCGCCTTTTTTACTAATGAGTTAAATAAAACGATAAAATAAAATAATAATTAATATAATTATGTCAAGTCAGATTTTTAAAAATAAGTTCCCAAAAGAAGATCTTTTGGGATTCTTAGATAATTATGCTGAAAAAAAACACAACCATTATTACTTTACCAAAACCTCATTTAAAAAGGCGGTATTTGATCAATCAATTACACCCTTTTGCGATAGTTTAAAAGAATATTATTATCTATCCAAACAAAAATATTTAGATAAAATCCAAAATTATCGTAGCTTTGTAACAATTATTCGCCAGATTTGCAAATCACACCAAATGGGATTTACATCAAAAATTAAATATGATAAATCAAATTATGAAATTGTTTATTATATTTATTTCGCTTGACCCATAGATAACAATAAGTATTTCGCTATAAGAGAGCCACTTAATAATACTTGCTTTATAGACATCCGCGCAAACCATTCATATTTAGTTCTACGTAATATTTCATCTGCGGGTATGTAAATAGCGCACAATTTTTTCGTATCAAAATCTATATAACTTTCAGATAATAAATCATCTATCAAAACTGGCTTGTCATATAAAGTTCGTGTACCAATATAATTACCAGATACCAAACCCGCCTCCTTATTTTGACATTTCTCGAACAACCATCGATTGGCTTGTCCGAGAAAATCTGGCTCACTTGTAAACTCTTCCATATTACGCCGATCCAAAAAATCTACAAAAGATTTAATCAATGGGGTTTGTTTTTTACAACCCAGCACTCGCATATCTGGGAAAAATGCTGTGTATACTGCCGTAGAATTCCGGTCAACGCATTCAAATGTAAACATATCATGCTCTTTAATACTATTTTTATAAATCGGATATAAATCTTTCAGCACCATAAGTGAATTTGGAACAACCAATCCACCATAATAATAAAGAAGCTTAGTCATACCTACCGCCCTTGTGTGATCTCTAAAAGGATTCGGGAGACGATTCATATCTATTCTCCACCCAGGTAAAATCTTACTAAATGTATCGTCATCTATAATACAGATGTTAAAACTATCACCACAATGTCTCACTATACTTTCAATACACAATTGCAAATAAGGTTGGTTTAAATTTTCGGTTGTTCGCGAATAAAAACTTGTCCACTCCCGCGAATTTTTTTTATGATTATTATGAATCCATAAAAATGGCTTATCACTTAGTAAAGGAAAGGTATCACCATCAAATAAGAAATTTTTAACTTTATCATATTTCGCCAACTCCTTTTTTGAATCCTCATTAAATCTATATTTTTCATATAAGTAACCGAAAAGTGTTATTAATATAAATGAAAAAAAATATTTGAAATTATACATCTTATATATATAAAGTATAATTTTTTATTCATTCTCTATTTGTTTTAAATAACCCCACCATTGTTTGTTTCTATTCTGAATTTCCTCATCCTGCTTTAAAATATCAAAGACGCGATGGATATCGCCCTCCGTGGACCGTTTATCCTTTTCCGCTAAAAATCGTTTCGACTGTTCCAATGAAGGCGGATCTATATTCTGACCGTCGCGAAAGCTGCGATAACTATCTACATTGGAAAACTTAGGCTTATTGATATAATCTTCCCGAGTAACCGGAATAACTGTTTCAGTATGAGCCTTTTTTAAATCCTCATACTGTAGTTTACTAAATATAGAAGCCCCATATGATGTCGGTTGACCTCGTAATAAATCATAGCCCCCTCCACCACCCATTTCTAACAAACCTTTGGAAACAACTAAATCCTTACAAGCACGTTTTTTCTTCTCGAATTCATTGTCAAATTGAGATAACGAAATCCGCTTTATATCCTGTTCATCACTTGAATCGCGGAACCAAGACTCATAACCAGAATCTTGCTCATTATCCATTATTTTTACCTTCTCAAACATCTTATTAAATAATTCATTAAATTTTGACGCATCATCCTTAGACGACTCACTCATCTTATCTAATATTAATTTTTCACTCCTACTTAGGTCTGTATCATAAGAAGGACGTTTCCCTTCACGACGATGTCGAAAATCATATATCTTACATAATAATTGATAGGCTTTCATAAAAAAAAGAAAATATTCCTTCGGCAGACGACTCTTATCAGGATGCATCTTCAAAGCTGTTTTGTGAGCATTCTTCAAATCAATATTCGAAAAATCACTCGTTACATGAAATAAAGCTAATATATCATCTAACTCGTAGTTGTCTATATCCAAATCATACATCTCCATAATATATACTATTTTTACTTAATTTCCTAACACTTTCGCCCGCAATTTCACTTTTTGGAAAAACTGCGCTATTTTACTTCTATCAGCCGTTTCATAAATATCCATCTTCTCATTCCCAACAAAGCTTATGAAAGTAGGCACCTTGCGTAATTTAAGATAATTAAATAATTCCAAACCCTCATCCACATCTAAATAAACCATTTGAACATTTGATGAAGTCTTGTCAAATAAGTCTTCAACATATGACGCTACAGCTTTACAAGGACGACACCAAGTCGCAGAAGCCTTTAAAATTGTAATCTTTCCAGCTGCTAACACTTTCTCAAAACCCTCCTTCGTTAATATATTTGTAAATCTTCTTGCCATTGTATTTTAGTACCTATAATATTGTTTATTTATATCACAGTCATTAAAGATATAAATTATCACAGGATGCATCACTTCCACCCTTGACCATTTCCCGCAAGTCATCTATTTCACCAACAATATTATCGCTATCAAGATGCTTAAAAAAAAAGCTTTGTAAAAGAGCAGGCGTTGTTTTCAATGACTTATATTTTTTCTTAAATACTTTCCATTTATCCTCCTGTTTCGGAAAAAACTTTATATAAAATTTTCTCACTTGATCAATGGTTGCATGGGAAAATGTAATTATCTTATCAATGCGCCCCGGGCGTATTAAAGCACTATCAAGCTTAGAAACATAATTAGTTGTTAAGAAAGTTACCTGCTTATTACGTCGCGCCAAACCGTCCAGAGTATTTAAAATTCCACTAAAACTTACCATACTTTTGTGCGAGTCACCTGCCTTCCTTTCTACAAAGAGCGCATCGATATCTTCTAAAACTAAAAATGTATTTTCAGGAAGCTTAGACACTGACTTCATAAACGTCGCGTCATCAATAGAAAGTCCAAAATTAATGATTGCTAAATCCATATTAAAATGAGAAGCCAATACAAAAATAAGTGATGTTTTTCCCGTTCCAGGAATCCCCTCAAATAAATAATTCCGCTTATAGGGAATCCCGTGTTTCAAATATAATTCCTCGTTACCAAAAAAATACTTCAAGTCTTTAAGACTTTCATCTAACAAATTATCTGGTAAATGAATAGTATCAGGCGCTCGTTTTGGCAACTTCGAAAGTTGTTGCCAAAATCCGGTTTTGAAGATGTAGGTAATGATTTCACTTTTATTTTTTTTGGGCTTACAATATTCATGAACCTTTTCTAAAAATGAAGTGAAAAAATCTTTTGTAACATATGTTTTAGTTTGGAGTTGCAATGTATGATATTTAACAGCATGAACAGTATTGGCCACGATTTGGTCAGACTGGGTGTATGTTAATGTTATCTGGACATTCTTAAAACAAATTTCATGCTTCCCGACCCCCAATCTATAGTTATAAGTTGTATCCTTATTAGGAAAACGAGTCGTACTATGAAATACAATAGTGTGAGGTGAAGCAAGTATATGTACAGCGAAACGTAGTATTTTCGCTATAGTATCTTTATCATTATCAATCACTAATTTCATACTATAAATATGTATTATAAAATTACAGCCAACTTTTCTTACGCGTCACCCTTTGTATTTTATAAAACTATATTATTTAATAAACTTATATATTATAATGGCAGCATTAAGAGCGGAAATTGCTACGAAGGTGAAAGCTAATGCGGCAAAACGAAAAGCTTTACTTTCGCAAATGAAGTCAATGGAAAAGAAACTTTCTTTCCCTGCCGCGCAAAATGTTTATCTTAATAATATTACATTGAAAAATTTATTATTACGAGGGATACCTCAAAGTAATGGGTTTATTATTGATCAAGCTTCAGCAGCAAAATTTATTAAAAACCAAAGCACTCGTGCTAGAAAACTAGCAGCGCGCGCACTAATGGACACAAATTTGTATATTCCGCATAGTCAATTCATAGCTACTTTTAGAAAATTACTAGACCCCTTTTTTCGTAATATTGGGGATGAAGATTACATCATTTTAAGCGAAAACAAAACAAAATCGGGTTTTTTTTGTACTATGATATTTTTATTTTTAGTGAAAGAAGGTTTGTCGCTCGGTAAAAAATACAAGTACCCCGTATATATATATCTGTTGAACGACTCGAACGACATCAAGAAAGCGCGGCGCAAGGAAATATTTTCAAGCAGGCGCTCCGTAAAAAATTACGTATTTATAAATGATGCAGATTATAGCTCCAATCAATTATCTACATGGACGGGGAATTTTGCGTCTATAAATGCCGAATTTTACGTATTAAGAGTTTTTACAAATACATACGCATTAGAACAACTTTTAAAAGGAATTCCACTGGGGGAAGAAGAAATGGGCGAGGGGTGGATTAGAATTCGCAAAAATGTCAAGTATATGTTTGCTAAAAGTCTGCTTACATTAAAACAAAAAATTCGCAAACTATCATGGGTATATGGGAGTGGTGAACCCGACAAAATATATAATGATATTATCAAGTATTTCGCAGGTTGCGATCTCGGCGATTCCGGTAGCATTATGAATATTTATTTTGATCATAAAATAGCCGATTTTTCAAGCACTGCAGCATTAGCTTTAACAATGGGAATTATTCCTAACAATAATGCTTATAAGGGGAAGTATTGCAATTTTAGATATGATAACGAAGAAAATAAATATCATGATTATCAAACATATGAGCCCCTCATATCCAATTGTTCGTATAACCATTTATTTGACGAATACACAAAAAAATATAATGGTAATATGAATCTAATGCGCACCGAACTCGATGATGGGGATCAATTGTTAAGATGTCCTTACGCATGGTATAAAAAAATAAATTATGAAACTGGTGAAGTTGAATTAACGAAAACACGAATCATACAAGATGTCGACGAAGAGAATGAAGGAGGTGGGGGGGCGGCTAACCACGGTCAAAAAACAACATACACTGGATTTGGAGGAAATAGGCGAAAAAAAACACGCAAAAGATACCTACCCAAGAAGAAATCCAGAAAAAGACGGCGCCACCGACGCCGGCGACGACGACATACCGCAAAGAAAAAAAAGTATAATAAACTATAGTACAGCCAACTTTTCAACTTCGTCAAGATTGATAGTAGGCAATTCTACATGGCTTTCCCAAAAATATTTGCAAAAAGACCAATGGATGGGGGCATCGATAGGATACCATCGTTCATGCTGCTTGATTAATTTTTCATAAATTTCTTTGGGCAATAAGTGAAGACTTTGGCGTGGAAGCACATAAGATAATTGTACATATGGCGTAACGGCTATATTTGTGTATGGTTTAACCATTTCTGTTTCCCAATGGGGAATATGGGATACAAGATCCTTTAAGAGGGGCGGGTAGTTATACCTATAACACCAACGCCAATCTTTACAATAGGATGTGTAATAATTCATAGTCCATTCTAATCCTTCGAGATAATTTGTACATACCTTTTTTTGATATTTTTCGTTGACGTCTTGATGAAAGAGATTTTTATAATAACGGTTCCTCCAACCAACTTCAAATGGATTTATTAATTTTTCAATGCTGCGATTCTTTAAGGGGATGTTAAGATATCGCTGCATTCTTTCCTCTTTTGTTTTTGTAGGAAATCGCCTTTTCTCCCAACGATCTCTTATCTTATATTCCCCCACAAGGTTCTTCCATTCATCATCCGCCAAACATTTCACCAATTTTCTTACATTGCCCCAATAAATAATTCGCCCATTTGTAAGATTTTCATTTGTATCACCAAGCACTTTCTGATATGCTTCCAACATTATCTGTATCCCACTGGTCCTTATATTAATGGAGGGAAAATGAGGCATAAAATCGTTGCCAAGAAAAAAACACAGAAAAATATAATCATACAGTCTATTGCGCTCTTGGAGTGTATTAGCAGGACGATGATTATTCATAGTTAATACAATTGCATTTGATAACTTAGGTATATCCAATACATAGGTCTCATTAGGTTGCAAGTTTACATTTATGGACTTAACAAACTCTGGGGTCTCTCTGTATAAATATAATTTTCGAGTTATCGGCAAATGATTTAGACTTAACATAATTAAATCCGCATCGAGTCCATACACAAGAGTCGTTGTAGTACGATGAAATTCAGCATTTTTTCTTATATAATGAAAGATTTTATGCTCACCTTCTCCCGCATCATCACTTGTAGAAACAATAATCTTGTTCAAACCATATTTTGACTCTTTATTATGATAATACTCAGTTACTTTTCTTCCTAATTTATTCATAAATGCAGTTCCCGGGGTAATTGCAGTAGAGTCCCAGCCACTTTCCACGCCTTCAATCTCCCCAAATATCTGTTTCTCTAATCTTGACTTGTAACGACGATTTCTCTGTTGCTCAAGTTTTGCCACTGGTGCAACGCCATCAAAAGCTATAAGAACGGTATTATCTGGTTTCGTTTGTTGTATATATTCATCCAATTTTAAACAAACTGCATGAATTAAATTATCCTCAAAGTCATCATGAAGTTTTAACTTCCTTAAGGCATCATAAATAATTGAATTGCTGTCAATATATAAATTATTCACTGTGAATGTTAATTTTTTAATAAGTGTGGAATGTTTCTTCAAAATATAAGAAAAATAACTTGGAATTCCCATTAATTATAATTTTTCTTAATATGTTATGTAGTTTAGCCAAATCATAATTTATTTTCTATTCAAAAATAATAATCTATATATATAGCAGTCACATCGATGAAAAATATTAAAATTCAACAAATGCCTGAAGAGATTTCAACTAAAAAAGATATAATCGATTTTTTTAACAACAAAATCAATTGTTTTCGTAAAATGATCTTATATACTCTTCTGGGCGTTCAAAAATACAAGATTCTAAACTTTTTTAGTGCTAAAGAGTTTAATCTTTGTATACAAGGATTAGAGACGATTAGTGACCATTTGAATAATATAAGTATACTTGTTAAAACTGCGCAGCATGATCAAGAAGAAATTTTAAATCGTCTCCAAATCATTAATAATGAGCTTTCTCAAATATTTAGATCGTATGGGACACTCCATATAAAAGATCTGCTAAAAGTATGTTTTGGCGTAAAATATGAGGAAACTATACTCAATAAGGATAAATACCGGTTGATAAAACAGTTTGTTCATCCTATAGGATACAAAACAATGGACTGGAAAAAAAAAGGCAGTATATCTCCAAAAAAACTCGCGAAAAATAGAATTGTTGAAGACTATATGATCGTCGAAACAGCAAAAACACTCGATGGATTTGATCTCGCCCGTACTGCCAAAGGCTTTCAAAAGAGGGTATATGGTATTAAAATAGCATTTCAAAACGAAGCGGAGAAAAAAACATTAATAGTAACAGGAGTTATTGATGATTTAATGTTTCAATCATTTAATTACACTTTCATACAGAATAGAGTAACATCTCTGCTTAAAAATAAACCTGACGCGGCACCTGATATTAATAAAGCGCTCTATTCTAATTTTTTAGATTTGCTAACATTAAAAGAATATTTGATTTATAGCAATACTGAACTACAAGAACGGTATATTGGCTATATTACTCAAGCCAAATTAATAAAATCAAAAACTATTTCACAAACCATAAAGGAATTTATAAATGGGGATATGTACTTTCAACGCGTAACCCTTATACAATTGTTGATGCATAACATGAATCCGGAATTTCAATATTTAGCATATCTCTTGTATGATCTTCTCTCCAACGACAATAATGGAAATATAGATACAACCGAACAAACATTATTATACGATAGTTTGCCATGGAAAATAAAAAAATATTTCAAAGAAGCCATGAAAACAACGGCCATTTACACAAAGAGTTTATCAGATTTTAATAATTCAAAAATTAAAATAGAACAACAAATTTGCTTAATGAAAGCAAATGACACCATCAAAGAAAAAGCAATGATAAAACTAAAAGAAGTAAAAGCAAAAACGGAAGAATCTGGAACCAAAGCGCGTCAATATCTTGAAGGGCTACTTAAAATACCTTTTGGGATATATCGTGAAGAACCCATGTTAACAAATATGAAAAAAATGAAACTACTCAAAAAAGAACTTCTTGATATGATTAAGCAAGGAAAGTATAAATTGAGTTCAATACATAACCAAAAAAAAGGGGGTGGATCCATTATTAAGCATTGCAAACTCATTGAAAATGAATATTATAATAAAAACAAGAAAAATATACTTGAAAAACTGTGTAAGCTTTATACTGCAGGAAAGCGAAACCAATTAATTGCAAATGTTTGTTTTATTAACCATACCCTTAAAAAATATAAGATACTAAAAGCACATATTTGTCATTCAGGAAAACGCAATAGTTATATGAAAGAACATATTATAGATATTATTACAAAATTTCAATCACACGAAGCCTTTATCACAAGCTTAAAAAATAATTTTAAAAAATATTTTGATGAAACGCCATATAACAAAATTGTTGATAAATTTGGAAGTATCAACACAAAATGGAAAAACATACAAAAAAGTATGGAAACTGTTAGTGAGGTTTTAGAAGAAGCCATATATGGACATAAACAAGCAAAGCGTCAGATAGAACGTATCATTGGACAATGGATAAATGGGGACCAAACTGGATATTGTTTCGGATTTGAAGGTCCACCGGGTATTGGAAAAACCTCATTAGCAAAAAAAGGGCTGGCATATTGCCTTACTGGAGAAAATAATGAACCACGCCCCTTCGCCTTTATTGCTATTGGCGGATCCTGTAATGGAAGTACACTGAGTGGACATAATTATACATATGTTGGATCCACTTGGGGAAGAATCGTCGATGTCTTGATGGAAAAAAAATGCATGAATCCAATTATTTTTATTGATGAACTTGATAAAGTCAGTCATACAGAACACGGAAAAGACATTGTTTCAATTCTAACACATTTAACTGATTCCACACAAAATGAAGCATTTCAAGATAAATATTTTAGTGGCATAGATCTTGATCTTAGTAAGGTATTATTCATATTTTCATACAATAATCCACAACAAATAGATCCAATCCTCCTTGATCGCATTCATAGAGTAAAATTTAAAGAATTATCAACAGAAGATAAATTAGTCATATCAAACAAATATATTTTGCCAGAATTATTCGCAAAATTAGGGGTTCAAAATACTATACACTTTCCAGAAGAAACCCTACGTCTAATAATTAATCAATATACACGCGAAGCGGGCGTTAGAAAATTAAAAGAGAATTTATTTGAAATAATAAGTGAAATAAATCTCAAAATTCTCAAACAAGAAGCCGATTTTGACACGACACCAATCACAATTACCCCGAGTGATATTACCAATATTTATCTTAAAGAAAAACATCCAATCCGACATAAATGTATTCATGAAGAAGCGAAAATCGCGATAATGAATGGATTATGGGCAAATTCTTTAGGACTGGGTGGTATCATCCCCATTGAATGTAACTGGTTTCCTTCAAGTAAATTTTTAGATTTGAAATTAACTGGAATGCAGGGTGATGTAATGAAAGAAAGCATGAATGTAGCCAAAACCCTTGCCTGGAATCTCACCCCTCCTAACATCTGTACCAACATATTTAATGCATTTAAGGAAAATAACTGTTACGGAGGAATTCATATTCATTGTCCAGAAGGTGCTGTGCCAAAAGATGGTCCATCGGCAGGGACCGCCATCACCGTCGCCCTATATAGCCTCATCAATAAGAAAAAAATTAAAAATAAGATCGCCATAACAGGCGAAATTACTTTACAAGGTAGTATTACTGCTATTGGGGGACTGGAAATTAAAATTTTAGGTGGAATACGTGCAGGAGTAAAGGAATTTATCTTTCCACAAGAAAATAGAAAATCATTTAACGAGTTTATGGAAAAATACAAGAATACAGAATATGTAAAAGATATACAATTTCATATGGTTAAAAATATAGAGGATGTATTACAATTAGTTTTTGTATGATGTATATATATATGGCGTTAATTGTAGGTTTTTTCCCAATCATAAATTATATTTCTTTGTTATCACCCACTATTATCTCATTATTTGTAATTACAGCTTCTGTATTAAATCATGATCTTAAAGGAATTATCTATCTTTGCGGACTACTATGCACATTGATAATTGCAATAGCTGCCAAATCAGGATTTAAGGGTCTTATTCCCGCTGATGCTCACATCGCTTGCAATATCTTTTCCGATGGATTCCCAAATAGTCAGTATTCTAATCCTTCTTTAGATACCGTTTCACTGGTATTTACTACAGTATATATGTGTCTGCCAATGCTTCTCAATAAAACGCTGGACTGGACAATACTCATATTAATGTTATTGGCAACGACCCTTAATGCCGCTTTCCGATTTAAACTTCACTGCAATAAATCAATGGATGTTGTAATTGGCATTATTATCGGTGCTCTCTGCGGATTTGGTTATTGGACTTTGATAAAATCACGCGGGGGAGGTAAATATTTATATTTTACAAACACAAAAAGTAATAATGTAGTATGTAAAAAGCCAAGTGATCAACAGTTTAAGTGTACTGTCTACAAAAATGGAGAGGTGATCTCACAATTATGAGAAATACATGTAGACCCTATTTACCCAATTACGTAAATTGATGACCATTCTGTCACGCAGCTTCGTATCGGAAAATCCCCCACCAAGACTGGATCTATATCCTTTCATCGTGTTAATAAATAATTGTGTTATAGCGAGAAAATTGCTAAAATCGTATTTGTCCAAGTATGACCGGGGTAATGCGGCTTTCCCCGTTCTCCGATTTACATCATTGTGAAAGTCCAATAATAATTCCTAAAGCTTTCCTTTGTGGGATAACTTGTGTATCGAATATTTTTAAAGAACTGCCCTGCGTGTCTTTGGCAGTCAGGGCACGGCAATGCCGCATTTACATTTCTTACTAAATTAAATATTTGTAATGTGTTTCCTCTATAGAAATCTTCGTGAACTTTTCCAGCTAAACTATGAAAAAAGTGCCATGTTGGGTCTGCCCATTTATATGACATATTATTTCCCCAGAAATTTTTTCCAGCCATCATCGTCGAGGATTTTGTATCAAGTTTTGGCATTACAGATTTGCCCTTAGATTTAGATGCACAACTCGCACAAACCATTATAATAGATATAAAGAATTATAATTATTTATATGTATATGAATTATGTACTTGAAGGACATGAGAATTTTAACGATCGTTTACTATCAGCGCTTTGTGATAGTACAGAGACAAATAATAATGAAAAAAAATGTTTAATCAGTAATAAAAATTTAGAAAAAAATGCAATTACATTAAAATGTAATCATTGCTTCAATTATGAAGCACTATTAAAAGAAGTTATCAAACAAAAAACTCCAAATCGTTTAGAAATACAACGCCTAAAAAAGTTTCAAATGAAATGTCCATATTGTCGTCATGTTCATAACCATATACTGCCTTATCGATCTATTGATAAACAAATTGTGGGTGTCAATTGGCCACCAAAATATGCATTTCAACCCCATAACTGCGTTGCCATTCTTAAATCAGGAAAAAGAAAAGGCAGCGCTTGCAATCATCCTTGCTTTGAACAACTTTGCAAAAAACACAAAAAATATAACAATAATGCCATAATGTCACACGATTTATGCACAGCTATACTGAAAAGTGGAGTTAATAAGGGAAAGCGATGCTCTTATAAGAGCAAAAAAGATGGACGTTGTGGATTGCACAAACACTAAATATATATAAAAATTAACTATTTATATATATTATATGGCAGACAGAAGCAATCTTATAGAACACGTAAAAGAATGGATTCATTTAGACAATGACTTAAAAGAACTGAGAGCGCAAATGAAGGAAAATAGAAATCGAAAAAAACAAATAACTTCCATACTTGTCGACATAATGAAAACGAATGATATTGACTGTTTCGATATAACGGATGGACAGCTTCTTTATAGTAAAAAAAACATCAAGAAACCTCTTACCAAAAAACACTTGCTCACATCATTAACCAAATATTTCGCGGACAACAAAGATATGGTAAAGGAACTTAGTTCTTTTATTATGAGCTCAAGAGAAAGTAAAACTAAAGAAGACATACGCAGAAAATTTAATATAAAATAAAACTATATGAACAGGGATGCTATACAATTACAAATTATACAAAAATTAAAAAGATATCTTGACAAAACACCCACATTCGCACGCCCCACCTCTTCTATCTTTTTACAACCACAAACTCATAACAAACAATATCACAATTCTCTACAAACAACAACAACAGCCTATCTTAAAACGAATGAAACAGGTTTAAAAAACATAAAGCATAAGAAATATAAAAAAGTTTTCTTTTGTGTCTATCGAATCGTAGGGAATAACAATAGAGAGAAATTCATCCAATATTTGCTTTATAAATATCCAAAAAAACAAAACGACATATGTTCCTTCCCCTATGTAAAATACAACGCGAGCAAAGGCGTGGCGCAGCAACTCAAGGATTTTATGTCACAAACATTGCATATTTCTAAGATTCTGGGGTGGAATATGAAAGGATTCATTGAATCTATAGATAATATCTTTATATTTGTAAAATTGCAAAGTAGTCTCGGCGAATTTAGTAACCAAAAAAATGAGAAAAAAAGAGATGATAAATTATGGTGGACCCTTATTGACGAAATTTGTAATCACAAAAAAATACTGAATTTTCCTATACATAAAATGGTCACCTCACTATTTCTCCATAACCCTCTTATTATTTATCTAAGAGATACAGAAGGACAGAATAAACCAATTCCACGCGCTTTATTTTATGGAAATGCCGCACAGATGATCCCATTTAATTTTGTCTTTGGTCCAAAACAAGAAGATGTCAATGCAAACTATGGACCCTATTATTATCTTGGATCATACAAAAAAGCTATAAGATATGGCTCATGGTCTCCTTATTATGAAAAGGAAAAAAAAAATGGGTGAGCTAATAACAGATGAAAACGGGAAATGGGATAGGGGGGGTATTGCCCGATATGCTGTATATTTAGGGGACAACATAAAAGTGCTTTTAAACCACCCATTAGACCGAGAAACATATTTGCCAGAGGCAAACCTTATCCATAAAATATTACCTTTTAAAGCGAAAATAGTTGATCCTCTAGGAATATGGACGCAGGAATATTCAAGCCTTTATTATGGAAAAATAAAAATTCCCGAAATTAAAGGGGGTGTGTGGAGGGCAACCCCAGGTTGGGTAACGCGCGACTTTAATCAACAAATACCCCTTACCTTCCACTTTATAGACAAAAAAACACTTGGTGCTAATTGGGATTCGAAAAATGATAATTATTATATAGAATAATATATAATGGGAAAAATGACTCATATAATTGGGCTTCTAATTTTAATGTTCTGTATATCAAGCACTATACCCTATATGATGCCAACTTTAAGAAAAGAGTTATATTTACCTTATGAATTGTGGTTTCTTTCACTCTTACTATTATACGGTTTGCTTCCAGCGGAAACAGGAAATTTTGTCTTTCGATTACGTGAGGAGGGCAATTAATGTAAAATTGAATTAAACAAATTAAGATTTACTAATAGTAAAATGAATCGTAGAATTAACAAAAACATAGAACTTTATTTTGAAAGATTTAAAAATGATATAGCCCAAAAGGCAGCAGAAGGAGCTGATGTAGCACGACTTTTAAATATTATTCAAAATTATCCAGTTCCTGTAATCACACCCAAAGACTACGAAAAGCGACAGAGAACAAAAAATATAGTTCCCCTTTACGAAAGATGTAAAGCAAAGAGAGCGAATGGGGACCAATGCACTCGACGTAAGAGAAAGGGGGAGGAACTTTGCGGAACACATATAAAGGGGGCGCCTCATGGGATTATTGATACACCAACCGCCGAAAATATGGTGCAAAAAATAGATGTATGGATACAAGAGATTAATGGGATAAATTATTACATAGATGCAAATGGAAATGTTTATGATCCCCAAGATGTCTATCAAAATAAACCCAATCCGCGACATATTCATAAATACCACAAAGATGTTGGCGGAAACTATACAATTATTGATCTATAAAGGTAAACATAATCATTAAAATATATTATTACTTTAATGATTAGTAACAATTATATGGCATTCTTATACGGAGTATTGGTGAATTTTGTTGATGATATGAATGATTATAATAAAACACATAACTTAAAATCATGGCTCGAAATTATTTTAGCAATATTAACTATTTATATTTTATATTTTACAAAAAAGCTCGGATTTACCACATCTGTTCTTTTTTCTTTTGGAGGACTTCTATATGTGCTATTTGCATCACATGTTTTAGGACCCTTTATTTTCCGATTAGTAGCTGCCCTTGCCGTACCTCCCATGTTATACCATATTTCACAAAACATGCAATATGTACAAGATAATCTATATTTTTTGGGTTTACTCGCATCATCCTCCGTTATCGCCGGTATTCTTATCCTACTTGAAGATAAAATGGTCCCGGAAGAGTTTAGTTATAGGAAAATATTTGAACGTATTTTCCAATTATTATTAGCCGTTTTAATACTAATGTATATAGACAAACTTGGATTAACAGAAAGTCAATCCACTGCCATTTCGTGGGTGGCATACGGTTGGGCCGGATATACAGTGGCTAATATAGCCACCATGATGTATTTAATGTTTTGGCTCGGTCTATCTGACACAAAAATGGAAGAAATACCAAACGTTTAAAATAATATTTTATATTCCATTGACAATATAAAATGTTTTCAAATGAAGTAAAGCCCTATTTAGAACAATATTTTTCCAGATTAGACAACAATAAAACAAAATCTATTATTGAATATTCTGTCAAAGGTGGAAAATGTATAAGAGGATACATTGTAAAGCATATTTTAGATAGCTTTATGGGAGATAAATTATATCCTTGGGAGCCAGTCGTAGTCGCCGAATTAATTCACGCCGCCAGCTTAATTATCGATGATTTACCTTGCATGGATAACGACCTTGAACGACGCGGAAAACCATCAACATTCGTTAAATTTGGCAAACATGAAGCTATCCTTTTTTCCTTTTATATTGTTTCCGAATCACTCCGCCTATTGGGACAGGGATTTAAAAAAATAGATGGTGGTGATGCAAAATTCCATTATATAACGGGTAAATGGTGTGAACTTCTTGGAAGAAACTTAGTTGTAGGACAATTAATGGATTTAAAATGCGATGCGGCAGAATGGTTCAATATTCCACAAAAAACAGATTTTAATGAACGTATCATTGAGTTTAAAACTTCTTCTTTATTTTCATTCACATTTATACTTGGAGCCATATTTTCAGAAAAAGATGTTGATCTTGAAGATTTTAAAAAAATGGGGCAATGTTTCGGAATGATGTTTCAATTGGTAGATGATTATAAAGATGCAGATGAAGATAATATCTTCAAAAATTATATTCTAACACACGGAATGAAAAAATCTGTTTTTAGATACTTACAAGCAAAATCGGAATTTATCCATTTATTACAAAAATACAATTTACTAACTGACAAATTTACATACATCATAGGCATATTAGATGATAAATTTAACCTTAACACACAATCTTCAACAACTAATTCCCAAAACGCGTAAGGCATCTGTCTTCACACCAAATAATATATGACTTACAATCCCCATTATAAACCATGTAATAGTCGATAATACTAAAGGGACACTCAATAAATAAGAACTAATAAACGCCATAATAATCGTTAAAAAGTAATCGAATGCTGCAGTCCCAAGTATATGGATTCTATGAACGCCTTTATTGGGTACACCAAGGGCATTTTTGAATTTTTTGAATGGGCAAATATTCATTATATAATTATTACAGAAAAATTATATAATTACTTATGAGTTAATAACTCCATCATCCCAAAAAAAATGCTCACGCTTGTAAATACATGCCACCACGCGTGAAGTTGTAAAGGTTGGACAACAGAACATGCGACCTGATCCAATGCCCAACACGTGAAAGCTATCATAAATGTAGATATGTATAATTTTAACCATATTTTATCACTTTTGAAAATAATATATAAAAAATACATTTTTAAAATACCAAAAATAATTAAAAAGACAAAATATAGATGACTGAAAGAACAATATAAATAAATAGATATCACAAGTAAAACATTACTCGTTGATGGACGTATATATTTAAGTGTTTTAAATAAAGTCAGTATCATAAATATTTCATCAACCCACTGCCCATAACATCGCAAAGTACCATGCAACATAATTGACCCGACACCTATCCCAATAATATATAAGGCAATATTTGCTATCTTAGTGAACAAAAAGGGGATTCCAACACAAATATATAATAATGAACTTAATGTGTTGTAATACTCGCCAATCCAATAACTTTCAATATATTTATCCTCACAAAAATCAACGCTGGCATCCGGCATGCCCCAATAGCCTTCTCCACATATCTCCATACCATTAATTGGCGTTTCCCACATAGTATACACTGGGTCACATCTCTAAATGCATTATAATTATCTTTCTTTATAATATACACATGCCCAATTATATACATAATAAACTAGCCGATGCCAAAAGTCATATAAAAGCAAAATTTCATGACTTTCCCAAAAAAGTATGGAATGTGTTAACGCCTGGATGTCCACCAGCTTGTCGTTACACCATCTCTGGAGGTAGACGTCGGAAGCGCACGCGGCGTCGCAGGCGTCGACGGCGCACACGACGTCGTCCCAGACGCAGAAGGCGCCGGCGCCGCACAAGAAAAAAATAATATTTTCTCTTGACATACTAATACGAATGCCACATTCCTATCGAAAAACGCGCAGATCAGCGCGCCCTATAAAAGGTAGACGCGGACAAACCAGACGCAGTCCAAAATCACACACAAAGCGCAAGATAAAAAGCAATAGATCGCGAAAAAATAAAAAGCCCACGTTTTCACCGATCCGACGGGCAATCCCACTCCAACCTGTGGGTTCGTCTGTTGGGACCACAATGCAAGCATTTAAACTGGGAAATAAACACCGCAAAGCAGGCAGAAAAGCGAAATCGGCGTTATACTATCTTTTAGGGGCTGCCGCTGCGGGATCGTTTGGTCCCGCGCACCCAGCAGTCCAACACCAAATTGCTCCAGTTATGGGGGACCACGATCGCGTTTCAGGATTGGCAGCTGATGCCACTTGGACAGCTACTTATGGGATTGGGCGTCCCAGTGCCCTTCCCAACCGAAATACACATGGATCCCGCCGCCCCAATAAAACACGGGGGAAAAAGAAGCGAGGGCGAAGACGCAGAATATCCAAACGCGGTGGTAGCAAACGTTCCACGCGCCATAGATAAATATCCATTTATCCAAAACATTCAATTAATTTTAGTTTAAATGAATATTTTTATACATAATCAATGAATAAGGAAATAATTGCCATCCTTAATAAATGTCAAATACCATTTGAGACAGAACAACAGCTCAAGGGAATGATGATACCTCGCGAGATTATGTTGTCAGAAGAAACCTACGAAAAGATCAAGGGAGATCTTCCCGCGATTAAAAAATTCTATAGTTCATCTGGAATGAAATGCCTCCAACAAAATGCCCCCAAACGAGAGAAATGGCCACTCCTCAATCTCGTGCGACAACTTTTGAAAGCCAGTAATTACAATATGCGACCTGTGCGCGTGTGCGATGGCTACGCAAAAGACGGAAAGAAAAAATACAAACGATTTTTTTGTATCGAAGCATTAAAGAAAGTGGAAGAAGCAAAAATAGAAATTATCACAACCAATCAGTAAAAAATTGATTTTTTATTTCCTATACAATAGAAAATAAACAATGGCAGAATTTACGTTGAAAGCGCGCCCACTGGCTTTTCATGCCTCTTGTGATAAACCCTATCTCAATGCCAGCTGCAAAGTTATTATCCCCCAATCTATTTTACAAACACTGATGGATATGTCAGGTAATACCATTCATTCACCCATTGCCTTCTTATTATCGCAAGGAGACAGGGAAATCATCAGTGTGGGAGTAGAAGAATTCTCCGCACCAGAAGGATTCATTTATCTACCCTCTTTCATAATGGAAACATATTGGATACCCTATGAAACAGAAGTAACCTTGCGATATCAACGTGTAGAAAAAGGCACAAAGATATCTATAGAACCACACACTACCGCATTCATCGATGGGAAAGCAAAAGAGAAAACATTTTTAGAAAATTATTTGAAAAAATGTTATCCGGTCTTACGTGCGGGGTCTACCATCCTCATTGAAGATGAAGGGGTGGAATACTATATTAATATTGCAGAAACGGAACCAGAAATAATGATCTCTACTATTGATACCGATTTAGAGGTTGAATTCAAGGAGCCCTTGGATTATGTAGAGCCTCCGCCCCCACCGCCTCCCAGTATTGTAGAAGATATGGTTATGCCAAAAAATCGTTTTGTTCCTTTTGCGGGGAAAGGGTACAGATTAGGGCGCGACAACTAAATTATGCTTGTGGTTCTGGCTTTAAATCTTGGCAGTTCAATTTACCTACAAGATCCAGTGTCCCCTGATATCCCGAGTTGCAGACATCAGCGCCTCCACGACGATGACTCCGTCGGCGTCTCCGCCGCCTTGTGCGACGTCTCGCGCGCCGCCTTGTGCGACGTCTCGCGCGGCGCCTTGTGCGACGTCTCGCGCGCCGTCTCGTGCGACGTCTCGTGCGGTGATGTTTACCTTGTTTAACCATTATATTTTATATAGAGAAATTAAAATAAAATAGAAATTTAGCGACGACGGCGACGGCGGCGGCGACGACGGCGTTTACTTTTTTTATTCGAGAAAGCATATACACCCAACCCAAGCACCGGATCGGTTGCCGCGGCGGTCAAAAGACCTCTTTCCGCAGGAGTAGCATTCTTCCATAACTTTTTAAGAGTTCCTACAGGACCTCTTTGGCGTCCACCCTTCTGGGCGTGCTCATATTCCGCAGCTCCGGCAACCACTGCGACTGGAGCAGCGAACGGGGCGACAAGAGTAGTTAGAAGACCTTTTTGTCCGGCTGATCTTTTTTTCCACCACTTCTTCAACGCGTTTCCCCCACGACGGCGTGTTCTCCTCAGTTTACCTCTTTTTGCTAACATTCTACGCGCCTTCTTGGCAATGCGCTGGTATGTTTTGCGTGAGTGACGCGGGCGCGTTTTTCCGCGATACGTTCTCCGCGGTTTGCCCCA
>PVMS01007109.1_pt1 | contig 27086 bp, 21 predicted proteins | sample 1853461 | NCBI WGS metagenome assembly PVMS01 (sample SAMN08582032, study PRJNA380276) | Marine sediment metagenome, whole genome shotgun sequencing project. | isolation source: ocean sediment barecode stripped | collected 2017
CTGATGCGCATCTGACGGCGTGGTTATACTCAGCTGCCCAGACTATGGTGGGCGACACGTGGCCGAGCGCGCGGCAATCTTAACGCAGAGGACCATTCGGGTCGGCGCGCATCATGACTGAAGCACTCGCACCGTTTCATCCACTGATTCGGCAATGGTTCGCGGACACCTACCCGGCCGCCACTGACGTGCAGCGGCGCAGTTGGCCGAACATCGCGCGCGGCGAGCACGCGCTGCTGACCGCGCCCACCGGCAGTGGTAAAACGCTCACCGCCTTTCTCTGGTCGCTGAACCAGTTCCTCATGGGTGAGTTCGAATGCGGCCGCACGCAGGTACTCTACGTTTCGCCGCTGAAGGCGCTCAACAACGACATCCGAGTCAACCTGCTGGAACCGCTCGGCGCGCTGCGCGCGATGGCCGACACGCACGACGCGTCGTTTCCCGACGTCCGGGTGCAGGTTCGATCCGGAGATACGCCCGCTTCCGAGCGTCAGCGCATGTTGCGTCGTCCACCCGAGATTCTCATCACCACCCCGGAGAGCCTCACCCTGCTGCTGACTACCGCCAAGGGCCGCCAGGCGCTGGGCAACGTTAGAACGGTCATTCTCGACGAGATTCACGCGCTCATCGAAAGTCGTCGCGGGGTCATGCTGATGTCCTCCATCGAGCGGCTCGCGATGATTGCCGGTGAGTTTCAGCGCATCGCCCTGTCTGCAACCATCAACCCGCTGGACACCGTGGCGGCGTACGTCGGGGGCTTCATGCCTGGGGGAGCGCCAAGGACCGTCGTCCCAATCGCTTCGGCCGCGTCCAAGGAGATCGATTTCAGGGTTCGCTTTCCACCCAAAGCGCGCAACGCGGCGGGCGACGGCAAACACATATGGGAACCGCTGGTGGATTCGTTCAAGGAGTCGATTTCACGCAACCAAGCCACCTTGTTTTTCACCAATAGCCGGCGCCTGGCCGAGAAGATCTCGCACAAGATCAATAGCGACGAAACGACGCCCATCGCCTACCCTCACCACGGCTCGCTGGCGCGAGAGATCCGCACCGAAGTCGAGGCGCGGCTGAAGGCCGGGGAACTGCGCGCGATCGTCGCCACCTCTTCGCTCGAGATGGGCATCGATATCGGTCATCTCGACGAAGTGGTGCTGATCCAATCACCCGGCTCGATCTCCTCCGCCATGCAGCGCATCGGGCGCGCCGGACATCAGGTCGGCGAAACCAGCCGCGGGAGCCTGTATCCGACCCACGCCAAAGACTTTCTGGAAGCGGCCACGCTGGCGAGAGCGATCAGCGAACGCGCGATCGAGCCGTTGCGCCCCATCGAGAATCCGCTCGACGTGCTTGCGCAGATCATCATCTCGATCACCGCCACCGAGAGCTGGCAGGTGGATGAGCTGTACCAACTGGTGACCCTGAGCTACCCGTACCGAACACTTGCGCGCGAGCAGTTCGACCTCGTCATCGAGATGCTGACCGGCCGATACGCTGGCGCCCGAGTCCGGGATCTCGCGCCGCGCCTGCGCTTCGACCGAATCCGCGGAACGCTCGAGGCCACCAAGGGCGCCGTGTTCGCGTTCTACAATTCCGGCGGCACCATCCCGGACCGTGGCTACTACCAACTGCGCCATGCCGATACCGGGCAGGCGATCGGTGAGCTCGACGAAGAGTTCGTCTGGGAAGCGCACATCGGTCAGGTTCTGTCATTCGGCAGCCAGCGTTGGCAGATCCAACGCATCACCCACAACGATGTCCTGGTGCGGGTCGCCAAACCGGGCACCAGCGCACCGCCGTTCTGGCGCGCAGAGGCCATCAATCGCAGTTTCCACTTCTCGCAGCGTATCGGTGAATTTCTGGAGCGCTGTGACGCCCGGCTGGAGGCCGGCCAAGCCGCCGGGTTGGAGCAACTGCTGTGCAGCGAGCACGGCTTCGAAGCCTCGGCGGCAGCCGAACTGATCGAGTTCCTGACGCGACAGCGCGAGGTTACCGGTGCTTCGTTGCCTCATCGTCATCACCTGTTGCTCGAAGATGTGGCCACCGGGCCGGGCGGTTACCGGGGGGCGGATGCGGAACGTCAACTGGTGTTGCACACGCATTGGGGCGCGCGCCTGAATCGGCCACTGGCGCTGGCATTGCAGGCGCTCTGGCGGGAACGCTACGACACCGTTCCGGAGATGCACGCCGACAATGATGCCGTCATCATTCAGAGCAAACACGAAGCCGACGTGCAAGCGTTGCTGCAGGACCTGACCGCCGCGGGCCTCGATGCCCTGTTGCGCCGCGAGTTGGAGGGTTCCGGCTTCTTCGGCGCACGATTCCGGGAGTGTGCTGGGCGGGCCTTGTTGTTGACGCGACGCCGATTCAATCAGCGAGTGCCGCTGTGGATGACCCGGCTGAACGCCAAGAAGCTGATGAGCGCCACCAAGCAGTTCGACGATTTTCCCGTCATGCTGGAAACCTGGAGAACCTGCCTGGCCGATGAGTTCGAGCTGGATGCGCTGAAACAGGTCCTGGACGAACTGGCGGCGGGGAGCATCACCGTCACTCATGTATCCACCGATGCTCCCAGCCCATTCGCCGCGGGGTTGGCGTGGTCGCAGATCAACCGCTACATGTACGCCGACGACACGCCGGAGCGTAGTGATGCCAGCGCGCTCAGCGACGATCTGATCCGCAGTGCTGTGCACGATGAGGCGCTGCGACCACGGCTCGATCGAGCCGTGATCGAGTCGTTCGAACGCAAACGGCAGCGCCTGGAACCCGGTTACGCACCTCGCAGCGTCGAGGAACTCGCGGACTGGCTGAAGGAACGGGTGCTGATCATCGAAACCGAATGGTACGACCTGCTGGGTGCGCTCGATGATGGTCTGGACACGAGCGTGGACCTTCAGTGGTTGGTCCGGGAAGACCGGCGCTGGGCCGTTCACACGGAGAACGCGGGTCACCTGCTGCGCGAGCTATTGATGCAGCCCGACACGGCGAGCGCGTTTCCACGCCTGGACGACAGCCGCGACGCCGCTCAACTGATTCGCGAAGTGCTGTCCTTCTACGGCCCGCTGAGAATGGACGAGCTCGAGGCGCTGCTACCGTGCGCCACCGCGCACATCACATCGACCCTCGCGGTGCTGGTGGACGAGAACAGTCTGGTCAGTGGCCCCCTCGTTTGCGATGACGAGAGTCTCTACTACTGCGACACCGAGAATCTCGAAAGCCTCCTTCGGTTTCAGCGCGCCGCGCGCCGGCCTTCACTCGAAGCGCTCCCGGCCCGCGCGCTGCCCAACTTCCTGGCACGCTGGCAGGGTTTCGGCGAATCAGCCGGCAGCGCTGAAATCGAATCGGCACTGGATCGACTGCGAGGCTACGCGACCAGCCCGGATGTGTGGCTCGACGAACTGCTGAGCGCCCGGTTCCCCGGCATCAGCCCGCGCACCCTGGACGATCGGGTAGCCAACGGCGAGCTGCGCTGGGTGGGCTGCGGTCGGGAGCTGGTGACGTTCGCGGCGACAACCGAGACCGACCTGGTCCGCGATCTGCCCGACCCGAGCTTGAGCACGGCATTTCGCGATCCGGCCGCGCGCTACGATTTCTTTCAACTCGCGGAGCAGTTCGCGGAGCAACGAGCCGAGTCGAGTCTGAGCGACGCAAACGACGCACTCTGGGCATCCGTCTGGGCGGGTGAACTGAGCGCAGACACCCTTGCGCCGTTGCAGCGGGGACGCGCGTGTCGCTACCAGCTACCTGCCGCCGCCACGCCGTCGAACCGGCGTGTTCGCGCACGCCGCGGGGGACTCGGCGGCTGGCCCGGGGCCTGGTACCTGCTGCCCTACGAAACGCAGCCTCCCAGCACCTTGGAGGAGCTGGAAACCGCCAAGGAACGCTGTCGGATACTGCTCGACCGGTACGGCGTGCTGACCCGCGAACTGGCCAATCGCGAGGGCGGCGTGTTCGCCTGGAAGCGGTTGTTCCGGGCTCTGCGGATCATGGAACTGGGCGGTGAAGTAACTACAGGCCTGTTCTTCGAGGGGCTCTCGGGGCCACAATTCGCGACCCCTGCGGCGGTGCACTTGTTGAGCTCGCCGCTACCACCAGCCGGATTCTGGTTGAACGCAATGGACCCGGCGGCTCCAACCGGGCTCGGCATCGACTGGGATGAGCCCCTGGCCTTGCCGCAGCGACGCGCCAGCAATCATCTGGCACTCAATCTCGGCCGGCTGATCATGGTCTCCGAACGTTCCGGCGCACGCTTGCGCATCGCTTCCGACCTGACCGCTGACGATGTTCAGATCATCACCGCCTGGCTGGCGGAGCAGGTCCGGCGGATCGGTCGTATCCGGATCGAACATATCAACGATGCGGCCTCTGCGCCCTCCGATATTCTGCAGCAACTCCGCGACGCGTTGCCGGCGGACGTTCAGGTCGAGCACGACCATCGGGGCGGCGTGGAATTCACGCGCGCGGCTTCCGCCTACATGCTGAACCGTTGATCGCAATGTCCTGTGTTCTGATCACCCACCGCGACTGTCTGGATCATCGTCCCGCCGCAGGTCACCCCGAGCGTCCGGAGCGCCTCAGTTATCTTCTAGAGCACCTGCGCGAAAGCGGGATGCTTGCCGATCTCGACACTCGAACCGCGCGCCAGGCGCATCGAAAGGATCTCGAACGCGTGCATTCCACGCCCTTCGTCGAAGCGATGTTCGATGCCAACCCCGGCTCGGGGCTCGTCGCGCTGGATCCCGATACCCAGATGAGTTCCGGCAGCCTCAACGCGGCATTGCTGGCGGCTGGTGCCGTCATTGACGCCGTCGAGTGGGCGCTGACCCAACCCAACGGCCGCGCTTTCTGCGCCATCCGCCCCCCGGGGCACCATGCCGAGCACGCAACCGCCATGGGCTTCTGCCTGTTCAACAGCATTGCCGTGGGCGCGGCCAGCGCGTTGCAGCACGTTGGTGTAGCGCGCGTCGCCATACTCGATTTCGACGTTCATCACGGCAACGGTAGCGTCGACATCTTCAAGGACACACCCGAGGTGCTGGTGTGCTCGAGCTTTCAGCACCCTTTTTATCCGGGCCGACTCTATGACGTGAACCGCACCAACATCGTCAACACGCCACTGCCTGCCGGGACCGACGGACACGCCTTTCGAGGTGCGATCGAACGCGACTGGTTACCCGCCTTGGAGCGGCACCGGCCCGATCTCATCCTGGTCTCAGCCGGGTTCGACGGCCATCGCGACGACCCGATCGGCGGTTTCGAACTGAGCGACGACGACTTCGCCTGGATCAGCGAACTGATCGTCGCTGAAGCAGATTCACACTGCCAAGGTCGCATCGTCTCCACCCTCGAAGGCGGCTACGACCTCGACGCGTTGGCACGCGCCACCACCCGGCATCTCGAGGTACTGAATCGTTAGGTGCTACCGCGCAGCATCGCCACCTTCGGGGCAGACAACCGGATACCGAAACGATTACCGAACTGCTACAAACCTTCGAACTTGGCGTCGCGTTTTTCGAGGAACGCCCCACACCTTCACGAAAGTCCGCGCTACGCCCGGCTTCGCTCTGCAATCGGGCTTCCAGATCCAACTGCTGTTCGTAGGCGTTGTGCCAGGTGTTCCAGTAGGCCTGCCGAATCAGCGCCAACGATTTCGGCCCGTTCGCCAGCTTCGTGGCGATCTCCATGGCGCCGCTCAGCAGCGCCTCGTTGTCGTCGAACAGCCGATTCACCAGCCCCCAGGACTCAGCGGTCTCCGCTGGCAGTCGCTCGGCGAGCAGCGAGAGTTCCATGGCCCGGCCCCAACCGACCATCCGCGGCAACAGGAATGTGGCACCGCCATCCGGGATCAAGCCGATGCGTGCAAATGCCTGCAGAAAGAACGCGTCTTTCGAGGCGCAGACAATGTCGCCCATCATCGCGAAACTCATGCCCACGCCAGCGGCGGCCCCGTTGACCGCGGTCACGATCGGCATCTGAAGGTCGCGCAGCGATAACAACAATGGGTGATATTGCGTTCGCAACCCGTCACCTGCGCCACCAAAAGTGGATGCGCGTTCATCGTCAGCCAGATTCGCCCCAGAACAGAAGCCCCGGCCTTCCCCGGTCAGCAACAGGCAGCGCGCTCCATTGGCGGGATCTCCAACATCCCGAATCGCCTGAGACAGACCGCGCAGCATGGCCGCGCCGACCGCGTTCATGACTTCCGGATGATTGAACTTCAGTACCGCGACCTGGCCTTCGAAGTCCAGGGACACGCGTTCGTAACTCATTGCCGATTCCTCTCATGCAGATGTCGGGGCTGGGTAACCGAACGTCGATCGGATAATCTGCGCAGCTTCGAACGCCGACGTGCCGGGGTGGGGACAATAACCCAAGGACAAATCACGAGACAATGATTCGCACGGTTTGCTCAACGCGATCATCGACCGGGGAGACGCATACCGGGGCGACCCGTTGACAGCTACGGCATGCGCCTCACCAGCGAAGAATGGGACCGACTCCGGTTCCGCGGCCTGCGTCGCGATCAGCCTGGCATACTATGGACACGCAAGCGGCCGAAGGAGGAGGAATGGACTTCGAGAGTCGACTCGCGATCGAGCATGCCTGCGCGCGTTTGTGCCACGAGTATGCGCGGGCCATCGATTTTCGGGACTACGACAACTTCGCGCTGCTGTTCGCTGAGGATGCCGTACTGGACGTGGGCAACCCGATCGATGGACGTGCCGCGATCCTGGAGTCGGTGTTGCGCCGCCCGGACGAACTGCGCTCCCGCCACGTCATGAGCAACATCACGGTCGACGTGCTCGGCCCTGACCAGGCCCGCGGTACCGCATACCTGACGCTCTATCGGCACATAGGGAGCGCGAGTTTGAAGCGCGAACCGATTGCCTTCGAAGGCCCCGCGGCCATCGGACACTACGAAGATCGTTACCAACGCGGTTCCGGCGGCTGGTTGTTCGAGCGCCGCAAGTTGTTCCTGGCTTTTCGAAACACCGATCTGGTGCCTGACCCATCCGCGTGATGCGATCTGGAAGCGCGCGCGGGCCCGCCGAAAGGCGGGCCCTGGTAGTTGCACTGCTGGCCGTCGCCTGTGCCGTGCTCGCCCCGCCCTACCCCGAGCCTTGCGCATCTCCCGCGTCGGTCGAACTGATGCAGCTACTGGGCACGATTCAGACAGAAGAAGGCATCGCCGCATTCGGCCTGGTCCTGATGGACGGGGGGCAACCGAGATTGGTCACTGCGCAGGGGCGAACCGGAAATCCAAATCGACCGCTCGCCGATGCCGACACGCCCTTCAGGGTCGGATCCATCTCCAAAACGTTTACCGCGCTGACGGCCATGGCGCTGGTCGAGTCAGGCGAACTCGAGTTAGACGCACCGGTCGGCCCGGTCGTGGCACGCCAGTTCGCAAACCCCTGGCAGGACACTCACCCCGTCCGGCTGATTCACCTGCTGGGCCTGACGGCCGGCCTGGCCGACCTCAGCCGCGTGGAGTTCGACAATAACGATCCGACCCCGTTAACGCTCGCCGCGGCGCTGGCGCTGGCACCGGAGCAGCGACGCATCCTGTGGCCGCCCGGAACCCGCCATTCCTACACCAATGTTGCCCCGGCGCTGACGGCATTGGTCATAGAGGAGCGTACTGGGGAGCGCTTCGAAACAGTGGTGCGCCGTCGGGTACTGGAGCCCCTGGACATGCCGAACGCGACGTTCCTCCGGAATACCTACCTGCTCGAGAACCTGCCTCGTGGCTACCGTGCCGGGGGCACCGAAGAGATTCCCTACTGGCACATGACCTACCGCGCGTTCGGAGGATTGAGCGCAACGCCGCGCGAAATGAGCAGATTCCTGACCGCGCTGCTGAACGACGGTCGGCTGGATGGTCGCCAGGCGCTCGGGATTCGGACCGTCCGGCAGATGTCGCAGCCCACCCCCAGTCTGGCCAGCGAGGCGGGACTACCGATTGGCTACGGTCTCGGCATCTACGGCACGGTGCGAAGCGGTTTCGTGTTCTTTGGCCACGGGGGTGATGGCGACGGATTCCTCGCCAGGTACGGCCTGCTGCCGGAGTCCGGCCGCGGTTACTTCGTGGTCATCAACAGCGACGACCCGCCGGCACTCGGCCGCATGCGTCGTGCCATCGAACGCTACCTGACAAACGACCTGAGGCCTCCTGAAATGCCCCTTCAGGTCGCGCTGCCGCACGCCCGCCTTGAACAGTTGAGTGGCGACTACTACCCCGCGAGCACCCGCTTTCGAGTCGACGCGTGGCGTGCCGGCACGCTGCCTTGCGCGCACGTCAGCCGTGCCGGCGACGCGCTGAAACTGCACCGTGCCGGTAGGACGACTACCCTGTTGCCCGTCACCCGGGCCCTGTTCCGGCGGCCTGCCGACCCGCTGCCGACGGTCGCCTTCGTCGCAGACGCTGGAGAACTCCATTTGCAGGGCGAACTGGGCAATTACACCCGGGTTCAGCCCCCCGAATCGGGGGCTGTTATAGATCCCTGCAATTCGCAATAATGGCACCCATGGACCAGACACTTGCAGTCGAACTGGGTCTTGCCCGACATGCCGAAGCGCCCATGCTCGCGCGGATTTCCCGCGATTACATCGAGCGGGGACTCCCGTGGCGCTGGAAGTCGGCCCGGCTACGCTTCCTGATTGCTGATCCCGATACGGTGGTGCTGTGCGCGCGCAGCAAGCCGTTGCGACTCGAGGACCTTGGCGCCCCCGAGACACGGAGCCTGGGCAACCTGCTGGGGTTCGGCGCAATGACCTACGAGCGGGACAGCGCCCACCTGATGCTGCTGGCGACCCTGCCGCGGGCCCGGCGCCGTGGCATCGCCTCGCACCTGTTGCGCTGGCTCGAGAAGACTGCGAGTACCGCGGGCATCGAGCGCATCACTCTGGAAGTGCGTGCCCGCAATAGCCACGCGCGTGCTTTCTACCACGAACACGGGTATCACGAACGCGATTACATTCCGCGCTACTATGGCGGCGAGGAATCAGCGTTTCGCATGGCCCGAACCCTGTTCGACCGTAACGCCATCGCCGATCAGGAGCCACCGTAGCTCCGGATGGCGTGCCGCCGGTTGCGGTCGGCACGCTTGCTTCCCCGGAACTTCTCGCCGCTGCGCACCCGCAACGTCAGCAACTGGTGCGACGGATTCTCGATGGCGGCCTCGACCACGTATTTACCGCGGATCATGTCAGCTTCCACAATGGCAACGGCATGGATGGCTTGATCAACGCGGCCACCCTCTGCGCCCTTGACCCTGACCTCACGGTGGTGGTGGGCGTCTACCTGCTGGCCCTGCGCCATCCGATCACAGTCGCCCGGCAACTCGCGACATTGGCCAGCAATGCCCCCGGGCAACTCATTATGGGGGTGGGCGTCGGCGGCGAGGACCGCAACGAGATCGCAATGTGCGGCGTCGACCCGGCCACCCGCGGTCACCGAACGGACGAGTGTCTGCAGATTGTGCAGGCATTGCTGGCCGGCGAGACCTTGGATTTCGATGGCCGTTTCTTCCAGTTCGAGCACGCTCGCATCCAACCGCAGCCCGAGGCCGCGGTTCCGTTCCTGATTGGCGGTCGCTCGAAGCGTGCGCTGGCAAGAGCGGCCCGCTACGGCGACGGTTGGTTGGCCAGTTGGTGTTCCCCGGGTCGCTTCGCCGAAGCGGTCGCCGTAATCGACGACCACTGCGACCGGGCCGGGCGTACCGCGCCGAAGCGGCACGGTCTGCAGATCTGGGTCGGTATCGACGAGGATCGCGCGGTTGCACGCGAGCGGCTCGCCAAGGGTCTTCAAGCATTTTATCGCATTCCGTTCGAACGGTTCGAAAAGTACTCGCCGTACGGCACGCCGCAACAGATAGCGGAGTCGCTCGCCGAGTTTCGGGATGCCGGCTGCCGATTGTTCAACCTCATGCCCGTCGCCGCCAGTGAAGCAGCCGGAATCGATGGCATCGCCGAGGTCAAACGGCTGCTCAACAACTAACAGCCTGTTGCATAAGACGTTGCTAGCGTAGGCTCCACAGACATGGCCCACGACCACCATCACCAACACGACGAGCGCCGCCTGGGGCTCGCATTCGTGCTGATCGGGGTATTCACGGTAGTGGAAGCTACCGGTGGTTGGTTGGCGAACTCACTGGCGCTGCTTGCCGACGCCGGGCACATGTTTCTGGACGCCTCGGCGCTTGGCCTGTCCTGGTACGCCATGCGCCTGAGCCGGCGTGATCACGATCATTCGCTGTCCTACGGGTATCACCGATTCCAGGTGCTGGCGGCGTTCGTCAACGCCCTGACCCTGTTGCTGGTCTGCGCGTGGATCAGCTTCGAGGCCCTAGCCCGATTACGCCATCCCGAACCGATTCTTCCCGGGCCTGCGCTGATCATTGCGGTGCTCGGGCTCGGCGTCAATCTCATCGCGTTCCGGATGCTGCATGAGGGCCGCGAGCGCAACCTGAACATGCGCAGCGCCTACCTGCACGTGCTCGGCGACATCCTCGGCTCTTTCGCCGCAATCGCTGCTATGGCGATCGTGCTGCTCACCGGATGGTTGGCCGCGGATCCGCTGCTGTCCATGGTCGTCGTGCTGATTCTGCTGCGCGGCGCCTGGCGGTTGCTCCGTGAATCCGGTCATATTCTGCTGGAAGGCGTGCCCGGCCATCTGGATCTGAACGAGATCAAGCGCGTGCTGACCGCCGGCGTTGCGGACGTTCTGGAAGTTCACCACGTTCACGCCTGGGCCCTGACCAGTGAGCGCCCCATGGTCACGCTGCATGCCAACATTACCGAGGGCAGCGATACCCAGCGGGTGGTTGCCGCGGTCAAAGCAGTGCTGTTGAAGGAGTTCGGCGTGGATCACTCGACTGTCCAGGTCGAGTTGGGTCCCTGTCCTGACGATTGAGCAATACGGCACCTCGGTGTCGTCGGAGCCCTTGTAACACTGGCCAAGCCGTCGGCCCCCGAAAATCGCGAGCTTCGCCAGCATACGATACCCGTTGTAACACGTTGTTACAAAAAATCCCGTTTTCGCCTTTGCCACATCCCTCTAAACACTTAGAATGCTGCCGGTTTTCGGTCTGGTTGCATTGCAGCAATCCGAATGATCAACGGCGTGGCGCGGTGTCTCTCTCTCCCCTTCCTCCCAACACCGCGAATGACAGCACCTCGCGTGCTGTCGCCACGCCGCCTTCTCAAAGCGTGCATTCTGTACTGGACACGATTCGCTACTCTTGTACAATTCCTTCCCCCTTGTACAGATCGTGTGTCCAATGGAAGACCAGGGCCTGTATCGCATCGGTACGGTAGCAAAGCTGACTGGTATCAGCGCGGAGTGTCTGCGCGCATGGGAGCGCCGTTACGGCCTGACGCCCTCGCGCCGCGACGGCAAGACCCGCTACTACGACCAGCTTCAGCTCGCCCGCCTGACAAAAATCAAGACGCTGATCGAACTCGGCCACCCGATTAGCAGCCTCGCCAAGCTTTCCAGCGACCAACTCGACGCCCGACTTCAGCATGTCCTGCCTACCCCGATCCTGAGTTCACGGCTGCCGCAGGTCGGTTTGATCGGTACGAACCTACTGTTGCTAGAACAGGAAAGCGCTGAATCGGACCAAGCGGAAGTTGCGCAACGGTGGGTGACCGTCGCGGACTTCACCGCCAGCCGCACCGCAGAACGCGCGGGCCTTGACGTGCTGGCGGTGATGCTGCCCGCCCTGAACCTCGAGGAACTGGACCAATTGCAGCGGCATGCTCCAGATTGTCGCGTAATTGCGGTGCATCGCTTTGCCAGCGAGACCGCGATTACCGGCGCGCGCGCCAGCGGCGCGCAGACCGTCGTCTGGCCGGTGTCGTGGGAATCGCTGATGCACGCATGTGCGACGCCGGGCGGCGCGCCCTTGCACGCCGGCAAGACCGCACCGCGGCGCTATTCGGATCACGAACTGCTGGCGATCGTCCAACAGGCAGGACCACGCGACCAGGACACGCCGCGCTACCTGGTCGGCATGATCAACGATCTGAATGCACTTACCGAGTTCTCGACCCAGCAACTGATCGAGAACCCCGCGGACACCGAACTGTACGATCGGATCCGGGAAGACACGTCCTACGCCCGGGCGCAGCTCGAGCGGGCACTGTCCGTGGTAGCGGACGCCAATCAGTTGCTACCGGTGGCAACCAGTTGACCACCGACAGTCCGCAACGACCTATTTGGACAAATATTGTACAAATAGTTGATTAAAGTGTTGACATAGGTTTTGTACTGTACATAATGGTCCCAAGTTTAAGTTTCGGCGTGTACAGTAACTTCATGATGCAGTCCTCCCTTTCAAGTGTCCTTCCCCCAGAAGAGAGGTTACTTTCGCTGGCTCCCGCTGGTGGCACGCCGTTTTTCTCCTTGCCGAGGAGGTTTGTCGGCTAAACCCGACAGCGCGGGATGGGATTTTCCCGGTAGCTCCCGCCGCCTCTTCCCAGACAACGCACGCCGCGCCAGATACGGTCGCGGCGCTTTCGTCTGCCATCGAACGTTTCACATTCGGCAACCCGGCGCCCATGTCAGAATGCGGCCATGCGGACCCGAGTCGACCTGATCGCGCTGACATTGCTGGCATGCACTGTTGCCGGGTGCGGTGGCGGTGGTAGCAGTGTAGGTTCCGCTCCACCAGCCACGTCGCCGCCCCCGACGGCGCCAAACCAGCCCCCCGACATTGCCCTGACAGCGACCCCGGTATCCGGCGGCGCGCCCCTGCTGGTCACCTTCGACGCCGGCGCTTCCGACGACCCGGATGGAACTATCGTCAGCTATCGCTGGGATTTCGCTGACTCGAGCCCCATCGGGGTCGGTTCGGCAGTCAATCATCGCTTCGACGATCCCGGCAGCTATCTGGTCCGCCTGACGATTCGTGACGATGACGGCTCGACGGCCTCGCGCAGCTTGACCATCGACGTGACGCCCGCCCCGGGTCTGTTCTCCCTGAGCGGCCGCGTGCGCATCCTGGCCAGCTCCGCGATCGATTCCGACGTCAACGACCTGAGCACCACCCCCGTCAGCAACGACGATTTCAACGACGCCCAGGTATTGCCCAATCCGGTAACCGCCGGTGGCTACATCAACCAGCCCGGAACGGGTGCTGACGGCAACCTGCGCGCCAGCGGCGACCCCGGCGACTTCTATCGAATCAGCCTGACCGGCAACGAAACGATACTGCTCACCGCCGGCGACCCGAGCAACGGTGATCTGACCCTGCAGTTGTGGCGCGCCAACCCCCTGCAACTGGTCGATTCGGTCATCATCACGGGCAATGCGGGCAGCCTGGACGCACCCGGCGCTGGTGACTTTTTCATCGAGGTCGACGCGCTCGATGGGTTCACCACCTATGTCCTGAACGTGGGTCAGAATGTTGGAGGGGCGGCGCTCGAAAGTCGCGCGCCTCGGATCAGCGACGATTTCGTTGCCGGGCAGCTGGTCGTGCTGGGTGAACCCATCGAGCCACGCACGCTCGCCGGTGAAGATCTGCGCGTCGTTCGGCACAGTTCCCGCGCCACGCTCCTCGAACAGACCCGGCGATCCGAGCATAGGCCCACCATGCGCGGCGCCGAGCTCGGCGGCCAGGTGAGCCCGGCACAATGGAAGAAGTGGGAAACCCTGCGTTCGATCCGCCGGCTGCGCCAACGCTCGGGTATCCGGGACATCGAACCCAACTACATTCGCCGCGCCCACCGCGTTCCCGACGATCCGTTCTATGTCTATCAGTGGCATTTCGAGGACATTTCATTGCCGCTCGCCTGGGACCTGCCACAGGGTTCTGCGGACGTCGTGGTTGCGATCATCGACACCGGCGTTCTGCTCGCCCATCCGGACCTGCGAAACGCCCCCGGCGAGCCCGTAAAATTGCTACCCGGATACGATTTCATCACCAGCCCAGCGAGAGCCAACGACGGCGATGGACCCGACCCCGACCCCAACGATCCAGGGGATTTCGCCTTCGGCAGCGCCAGCAGTTTCCACGGAACCCACGTCGCCGGAACGGTGGCCGCCCGTAGCGACAACGGCGTCGGGGTGGCCGGCGTGTCGTGGAACGCCACCCTCATGCCTCTGCGCGTGCTCGGCATCGACGGGGGCACCAGTTTCGACGTCACCCAGGCGGTCCTGTATGCCGCGGGCCTCGACAACGCGACCGGCCAACTTCCCGCGCAGCGCGCCGACATCATCAACATGAGCCTCGGCAGCCTGTTCTCCTCGGTGGCGGAACAACAGGCCATCAGTGATGCCCGCGCCCAGGGTGTGATCGTCATCGCCTCGGCCGGCAACGACGCCTCAGCGACGCCGTCCTTCCCCGCAGCGTACGATGGCGTGGTCGCGGTTTCCGCCACCACCATCAGCCGAACCCTGGCACCGTACTCGAATCGCGGCAGCTGGGTCGATGTCGCCGCCCCCGGCGGTAGCAACGCCACCGACCTCAACGGCGACGGCATCGGCGACGGCGTCATCAGCACGCTCGGCGACGACTCGGGGCCGGGGCCGGTGGTCTTCGGCTATGCGGGGCTGAGCGGCACCTCCATGGCAGCGCCACATGTGGCAGGCGTGGCGGCGCTGATGAAGGCTGCTCACCCCGGCTTGACACCGGACGAGTTCGACACGGCCTTGAGCCAGGGCGCGCTCAGCGACGACCTGGGTTCGCCCGGACGCGACAATCAGTTCGGTCATGGGCTGATCAACGCCCAGCAAGCCCTGGTGACGGCATTCGACCTGGCCAACAACAGCGGCAGCCCCATCCCGGCAGTACTCACGGGTAGCCCCTCATCGCTGAACTTCGGCGCCTTCGACACGGAACTGCCTGTCACCGTCAGCAACGCCGGCGAGGGCGTGGCGGCCGTATCTCAGGTAACCTCCGACGCCCCGTGGCTCAGCCCAACACCCGGGAACATCGATGCAGACGGCCTGGGTACGTACCTGCTTCAGGTCGATCGCACGGGCCTGATGGATGGCACTCACTTCGCTACCGTGCGATTCCTGTCGAACGCAAGCGAGTTCGGGGTCTCGGTCGTCATGCAGAAGACCAGCCTGGACCTCGCTGCCAACGCGGGATTGCATTACATCCTGCTGGTCGACGCCACCACCGACACCCCGATTCACTTTGTCACCGCTTCCGCCGTGGACGGCGAATATGCATTCAGCTTCGCTAACGTGGCGGCCGGCGAGTATCAGATAATCGCCGGCACCGATTCGGACAACGACAACTTCCTCTGCGATGGCGGTGAAGCCTGCGGCGCTTACCGAACGCTCGACTCGCCGGATACCATCCTGATCAATTCGGACCGCAATGATCTGGATTTCGTGAGCGGGTTCCGGGTCAACCTATTCAGCACATCGGCAGCCGCGCAGCCGGCCTCGTCGGACTCGTCGGACTCGTCGGACTCGTCGGACCAGGATTCCGGGACGCCCCTCTATATGCAAGGACGCGGGAGCGGGCGATGAGACGGCGCGTCGGCCTTCTTGCTCTGGTGTCGTCGGTGCTGGTGGGTTGCGGGAACAATGCGCCGGACGTCATCACGCTGATGGCGCACGGCGACTGCAAACGCCTGACCGCGGCCGTCAGCGAAATTCAGTTCGAAGATCTCGCCGGAATCCGGGGCAGCCAGTTACTCCAACTCGAAGACGCCGCGCCCACCACCACGCCGTCCCCGGAACCCGACTTCCGTCTGGTCGCGGTTTCCGCGGGCGCGCGACCCACGCCCGGCTACGCGCTCGAACTCAGCGACGCCCGGTTCGATGCTGGGAAACTGATACTGACGGTTGTTCTGAACGAGCCCCCGGCGGACGCCCGGCTGGCCCAGGTCGTTTCTCATCCCTGTCTGATCGTTGCGACCTCGCATCAGCGGGTTCCGATCGAGGTGCGTAACACCGAGGGTCCACTCGGGTCGCTACCTGCCATGCCGCCTTCAGTCGGTAGACCGTCAGGACAATAGCTGCAGCGCCGCTTCCGCGCGCCGTTGCACGCTCTCCTTGTAGGTCGTCAGGTCGATGTCCCGATCACTACCCATGGCCCCCATCAGATAGCGCTTGTAGACGCCCTGGCCGATCGCCGCAAGCCGCCAGTGGGAAAACCCACGGTAGTAATCGATGCCTGACAAATCCCGTCCGGTTGCGCTTTCATAACGATCGCGCAACTGCGCACGAGTCGGAAAGCCAGACACCGTCGTCGGTGTAAGCGCGGCCTGTTCCGCCGGCACCTCATCCGGTTCGATCCAGGAGTTCAGCAGGTACCCGACATCGGCAAGCGGGTCGCCAAGCGTGCACAACTCCCAGTCGAGTACCGCGTTGATGCGCCCCTGCTCAATCATCATGTTGCCCAACCGATAGTCGCCGTGCACGATCCCGGAACCGATCTGCTCCGGCATCCGTTCCTCCAACAACCGTCGGGCTTCTTCCATGGCCGGTATTTCTTCGGTTTTCGACGCCTCCCACTGTTTCGTCCAGCGTTTCAGCTGACGCGTCAGGTAGGCTTCCTTGCGGCCCAGATCACCGAGTCCGACGTCGTCCGGATCGAGCAGGTGCAGCGTCGCCAGCACGTCGATGACGTGCACCCCCAGAGCACCTCGTTCCGCGTCACTGAGGCGCTGGGCGACGGCTGCGTCATGCAGCACCAGACCTTCGACGAACTTCATCACGTAGAACGGCGCATCGTTGATTCCCAGGTCCGAACACAACCCGAAGGTCGGCGCAACGGGAACCTCGGTGTCGGCGAGCGCCGCTATGATCTTGTGCTCCCGACCCATGTCATGCGCGCTCTCCAGCACGTGACCCAAGGGCGGCCGACGCAAAACATAGGCTGCTCCCGTCGAGTCTTCACATCTGAACGTGAGATTGGAGTGACCTCCGGCAATCAGCGAATAAGTCACAGGCGGTTGCAGATCCGGCAGCAGACCTTGCAACCAAGGCGTCACTCGCTCTTCATGGACGCCTTCGACCATGAACCAGTCCTCCCGGGAAAACGCACGGAGTATACTACGGGGATTGAAGCGGACTTCCCGACGTCCAGCAATCGAACCCGCGATAATCAACGCCCATACCGCCGTCACGAATCCGGATCCGACATGAGACTCTTCTTTGCCATGCTCGGCACGGAAACCAACACGTTTTCGCCCATTCCAACCGGCTGGGGGGTGTGGCGCGACACCACGTTGCGGCGCCGCAGCCTCGAACACCCTTCGGTTGCACGCAACCATGCCGTGTACCGGCCACTGTTCGCGCGACTTGACGCCCGCGGCTGGGAACTGGCGCCCGGGTTGCAGGCATTCGCAGCCCCCGCCGGAATAACTCCCCGGCCGGTGTACGAAGCATTGCGAGACGAGCTGTTGGCCGACCTGGAGGCCAGCGCCCCGGTTGACGGCGTCATGCTGTTTCTGCACGGCGCGATGGTGGCGGAGGGCTACGACGATTGCGAAGGCGATCTGCTGACCAGGGTCCGCGAACGGGTCGGCCCGAAGGTGCCGGTGGGCGTTGAGCTGGACCTGCACTGCCACCTTACCGAGACTATGTGCGAAGCCGCCGACGTATTGGTCGGATTCAAACATTATCCACACACGGACACCTTTGAGCGGCTGTTGGATCTGTTCGAGATCATCGCCGATGCCGCCGAAGGCAAGGTACAACCGACAATGGCGATCGCCGACTGCCGCATGATCGGGATGTACCACACCACCCGCGCACCGATGTCCGAATTCGTCGACGACCTGTATGCATTGGAGACCCGACCAGGCGTGCTCAATGCCTGGTTGGCTCACGGCTTCCCCTACGGCGACGTGCCCAGCATCGGTACGCGAACCGTGGTGGTCACCGACAACGATCCGGAGTTGGCGAAACGCCTGGCAAACGAGTTGCGCGACCGACTGTACGCAATCCGCGCCGACGTCCAATCACAGCCCATGACGTTACAAGCAGCGCTGGACGCGGCCTTCGCCGACGACAAGGGCCCCATCACCATCGCGGACACCGCGGACAATACCGGCGGCGGCGCCCCTGGCGACTCCACCTACTTCCTTCGAGCACTGCTGGAGCGCCCACCGCGCAGCGTCGCGCTGGGACCGCTCTACGATCCAGGCAGCGTCGCAATCTGTCAGGACGCCGGAACCGGCGCCGTGCTGCGTCTGCGCGTCGGCGGCAAGCTGTGCGCAGATTCCGGTGCGCCCGTCGACCTTGCGGTCCAGGTGCTTGCGACCTCGGATCGCGTGACCCAACTGCTCAATGGGGGACCGTCCAATCTAGGCGCGTGCGCTGCGATTCGCATCCTCAGAGACGGCGCCAGCGAGGACGATGCCTTCGACCTCGTCATCAGCTCACGGCGCACCCAGGCCGGTTCACCCGAGCTGTTTACCGAGTTGGGCGTAAACCCGAAAACGAAGCACCTGATCATCGTCAAATCGACCCAGCACTTTCACGCCAGCTTCGCTCCGATCTCGAAACGCATCCTGTATGCCGGCGACCAGGGCGCGCTGCAGGGACGGTTCACCGACATCCCTTACCAGAACGTCGCCACCGAACGTTATTGGCCTTTCTCCGAACCTTTCGACGAACCTTACGGCGAACCACCCGGTGACCCCGGCGGCGGCCAGGATCCATGAATCGGCGCTGTACGTTCTTCTATCTGGCGGTGGTGCTGTCGGGCTGTACCAGCATGCCCGAGGTTGGCACCTTGAGCGAACCCGGCGACCCTCAGGCCGGCGTCCTGACGCTTGGCAATGGTCGTTCGGTTTCGATTCGCCCGGAGCGGTTGGCGTACACCGGCAAAGGCCGCTTCGAATGGCCCGACGGACGCCGCTACAACGGTGAGTTCGTCGATGGACAGCCCGACGGCGTTGGCCGCGAAGTGCTGCCGGATGGCACACGTTACCGGGGCCACTGGTACCGTGGGCAGCGCGATGGCGTCGGCACGCTGAACTTCCCCGACGGCGGTCGTTATGAAGGTGACTTCAGTCGCGGAGCGCGCGCGGGCCTGGGCGCCTACGTGGGCGCCGCAGACAGCTACGAAGGCGAGTGGGCCGACGACGCGCCGCACGGCACAGGCACATTCAAATACCCCGACGGGAGTCACTATCAGGGTGAGTGGGTTACCGGTCAGCGTTCCGGCTGGGGAACCTATCAACGTGGCGCGTCAGACTATGAAGGAGACTGGTACAACGACGTCCCACATGGGTTCGGCACCGCCTCCGACGCATCGGGCTACGAGTACGACGGCAGCTGGTCGGCCGGGGTGCGACATGGATACGGCCGGACCTCGACCCGCGCCGGGACCGCCTACGCGGGGACCTGGGTTGGCGGCGTCAGACAGGGCTTCGGCCGGAACATCCAGCCCAACGGCGCCGACTATCTCGGTGAATGGAGGAACGACGCCCGCTGGGGCCAGGGACGATCGCGCGAGCCCGACGGCAGTTTCCACGAGGGCTACTGGGAGAACGATCTGCCACTCGGTCCCGGTACGCGGAAGACACCCCAGAATATTCAGATTACCGGTACCTGGAACGGTGATTTTGTTACTTCGGGTATCGTCACCCTGCCGAACGGCCAGGACTACGCCGGAAGTCTCTACGACCGCGGTAATCAGGCGGTCAATCGACGATTTTTCGACTGGTTGAGCAAGGTCGCCGCGGCGGGGGATCCCTACGCCCAACTACTGATGGCGCAGGCCTACCAGCGATTTCGCCAACCGGCGCCGGACGATGCCAAGGCCAGTCAGTGGTACGCCCGCGCCGCGGCCAGCGGGCTCGCAGAAGCTCAGTATCGCGTGGCGCTGCTATACCTGACGTTGCAGGCGGACGACCGTACGGCCCGCGCGTTGGAGTGGTTGCTGCGCGCCGCCAATCAGCAACACCCCGACGCCAACACCCTGCTCGGCTCGTACTACCAGTCGGGTACCTATGTCCCCAAGAATCACAAGCGCGCCGCAGCCTACTATGAAGTGGCAATAGAGGCCGGCAACGAAATGGCGCGCAACAATCTCGCCTGGCTGCTGGCAACGAGCCCCCGCGCGTCGTTGCGCGACGGCGTCCGCGCGGTCGAGTTGTCCGAACCGATTGCGGTGCTCTACGACGACTGGGAATATCTCGACACGCTGGCGGCTGCCTGGGCGGAACAGGGCGACTTCGCGGCCGCGATCCGCACGCAGCAACGCGCGCTTCAACTCGCCACCGGCAATGCCGACACAATCACATTGCAACAGATGCAACAGCGCCTGGCGTTGTTTCAGCAAGACCAACCCTATCGGGAGTAACCTATCAAATGAACAGCGCATCCGAGGTTTCCTGGCCATTCATCCCCGCGGTTCGCAACCTGACCATCGTTCGCGCCGAGGGTGCTTATCTGGAACGCGCGGACGGCCGTCGGATTCTCGACGCGGCCGGCGGGGCGATCGTGGTCAACGTGGGTCACGGCCGCGCATGTGTCGCGGAAGCGGTCGCGGAAGCAACCGCGACCGCGACCTACGTCGTGCCGCCTTGGCTGACACCATCGCGCGCCGCCTTGCTGGAACGGCTGCGCGCCGACTGGCTGCCGGCGTCGCTGGGCCGTACCCACCTTGCCTGCGGCGGCTCCGAGGGGGTTGAGAGCGCAATGAAGATCGCGCTGCAATATCAAGCAGCGCGCGGCGAATCGCAACGAACTGCCATCATCGGGCGCGACGTCTCCTATCACGGAACCACCCTCGCAACCACCGCCGTGGGCGGTCATGAAGCGCGCAAAAAAGGCTTGGCTCACGCGCTCTCGGAATACCCGCGCGTGGCTACGCCTTATCCGTTGCGCTGTCCGCTCGGACCACACCATGCCGACGCTGGAGCCTTCTACCTCAGCGCGCTGGAAGAACGCCTGGAGCAACTCCGCCCGGAAACTGTAGCGGCATTTCTGGCGGAACCAATCACCGGCTCGAGCGGTGGCGCGATCGTCCCACCGGACGACTATTGGCCCGGTGTGCGGGCGCTCTGCGACAAGCACGGCATTCTGCTGATCATGGATGAAGTGATGACCGGCTTCGGTCGCACCGGCAAACGCTTCGGCCATCAGCACTGGGACGTCGAACCCGACCTGTTGGTCGCCGGCAAAGGCCTGGCGGGCGGCTATGCACCGATCGTCGGGATTTTCGCCCGCGACGACATTGCCGATACAATTGCCGCGGCTGACATGACCGTAATGTTCCACACCTTCGGTGCCCACCCCGCGGCGTGCGCCGCAGCCACCGAAGTACTCCGCATCCTCAGCGACGAAGGTCTGGTCGCACGGGCCGAGCAGCTGGGTGACCTGCTCAAGGCCCGACTCGAGGAGCGCTTCGCCCAACACCCCAACGTCGCCGAGATCCGCGGCCGAGGTCTGCTACTGGCGCTGGAGATCGTAGCCGATCGGGACACGCTGGAACCCTTCCCGGCCAGCGCGGGAATCACCAACAAAGTAATCGGCGCGGCGCTCCGCAAGGGCGTTTTCTTCTATGGCGGGGGCACGGGGGTGATCCGCGATATCATCTGCCTCGGTCCGCCGTTCATTATCGACGAGACCGACATCGACTGCATGGTCAACGTGCTCGGTGAGGCACTGGACGAGGTCCTCGACTGAGTTCGAGCATTCAGCGCCGCCGATAAATACGCACCACCTTGATCTTTTCACCTCGGGCAGGATTCAGGTGAATGACTACACGCAGGTTGCCGTCGGGGCCGAGCTGATAGCGCTCGACCATGTCGTAGCTTCCGCTTTCGGTTTCGATGACCAGGTCCGGGCCATCCCACCCGGCCGCCACATCGACAAGCCGTAGATCCCGTTCGCCCCAACTGACGTCCCGATAGGTCCCGTTCTGATACGCGATACCCATCGACGTGGCGTCCTGCTCGATCACCATCGCGCGGGCGTCGATCATTGGCAGGGCGGCTCGATCGAAGCCTATGTCGGCGCCGTGTCCGCGGCGTCGGGCACGATCCGATTGCTCGCTCGGGGCACCCGAATCCGGACCCGACTCCGACTCCGACTCCGACTCCGAGATGATCCAGTCACCACTGAGATCGAATGCGACCGGGACATCGGTGGACAGGCTCGAGCAGCCGGCCCCGACCAGCAACAGACAAACCTGCGCAATCCAGAGGAGTTTCAAGAAGAGCCGCCTACCAACCCGCGTACCTCGCCCAACCGTTCGATGGTCGCCAGCGCCTGTTGCTGATCCGAGCTGATGTTCCGGACGATGACATCCGAGTAGCCCATGCCGCCGAGTTGACCGATACGCTCGGCAACCTGCTCCACAGACCCGATCAGCAGCGCCGCCGGCGTAATACCGCGATAGCCCCGCTCGAGATAAGGCTCCATGGCCCGCTCCGCTGCCTGAGCCGACTCACCCACGTATACGTCTCGACGAATGGCGACCGCGCCGGGTTCTGTCCCTGCCGCTTCGCATGCCCCGAGATAATGTTGCACCCGCCGTTCAGCGGTGTCGAAGTCCATTCCCGGATCGCCCAGCCAGCCGTCACCAAGACGTGCGGCCCGGTCGATGGCGACGCCGGCGGAAGCTGCAATCCAGACCTCCACGGGTTCTGGTGGCAATGGCGAAATACGTGCGCCGCGAAGCTGCCAGCGGCCGTCGAGGTCGACCGTTTCTCCCCGCCAGAGCGCGCGCATGGTGGCCAATGATTGCTCGAACATCGACGGTCGGCGTCCCGTCGGTACGCCCATGCCAGGAAACTGTTCGTCATCGCCGCCGATGCCGCATTGCATGATGAACCGACCTTCTGCGATGCATGACAACGTTGCAACCTGCTCAGCCAACCCAACCGGATTCCACAGCGGCAACAGATACAGCGCACCGGCCGGCATGGCCCCCCACTCGGCCAGCATCCGACCAAGCATCGGGGAGTTCTGGTAGTACGGGTGCGCGGTGACATGGTGGTCGCCGACGAACAGCGAGTCGAGCCCCGCCTGCCGCGCCATTCGGGCGCGCTCCACCATATGCCGCGCACCTACCCGAGCATCCTCCACCCGATGCGCGCTGGCGACCGAGATACCAATCTTCATCGGGCGATTCTACCAGTACAGGGCGGCACCGAACGGCCGATGTGATCGTCGAAGGACAAGCCTTGCGAAACTCGCAAAATTCTCGCCCGCAAGGCTAACCATCGCGAACGAATACGTTATGCTGTCAGCGTGGGGAAGACAAAAAAAACCGAGCTTGGCGCGGACGCTTGGCTGGTGCGTTACGTTCGCGGCACCCTGTTCGACGCCCTGACACCAGCCCAGCGGATGCAGTTTCGCATGGTCAGCGACAAAGGACCCGAAGCAGTAGCGCGCTGGGCATCGGAGTCGCTGGCGAAGTATCCGGTGTTGTGGCATCGCCTGAAAAACGCGGAACGCCAGCGTCGATTCCGAGCGAATGCGCGCTCGCCAAACTGGAAGAAGGACTGGAGGCGCGCGAGCAAAATTCTTGGCCGCCGTTACGCTCGCGAGCTGCGCAAATGCGCGGAACAGCTAGGCGAATCGTATCCCGGGGCGGCTCTGGATGCCGCGCTGAAAGCCCTGAACAGGGAACTCGGAGCGACCGCACAACCGCCGCGCGCCGCGGTGTCTCATCCACCTGCGGGCAGCTCAACGAACGGACCCGTGCGCCAGAGCGAAGAGATCGGCTGAGCCGTCTTCGCCTGGAGCCAGCCCTCCGGGAATTGCGGTGGAATTCAGAATACGACTTGGCGACATCACCACCGAGAACTGCAACGCAATCGTAAACGCCGCCAACGAGACCCTGTTGGGTGGTGGTCATGTAGCGCTACCCGGTGCCCGACGCCACGCGAATCGCATTGTGCGTCGCACGGGATTACGACCAGCCCGGAAGCCGTATCGAGACCGTGACGTTCGTCTGCTTCGATGCGACCACCGCCGAGATCTACCGGGCAATCTATCGCGAGGTATTCGACGCTGAACCGGCGCTGGATTGATAACGCGCCTCGAGTGCCTGATAGAGCTGGTCGACGAAATCCGCGTGGTGCTGGTTCAAATCCGCGATCAGCTCCATCAGATGCTCGTTGTCCTCGCGCCCCTGCCAGACCTTCTGGTACTCGCCGCTCTGATAACCGTGGTTCTGGCGGAAATTGTTCAGCACGTTCTTGCCAATATACCCCTGGAACAACTCCTCGAAGCTCATCGGCATGGCGACCAGCACCGCCACAAACCCCTCGAGGTCGAAACCCCGGCTGGTGAGGCTGTTGGCCGCAAGACGCTCGACACACTCACGGAAGTCGCCGACTTTTCCGCCCAATCCCGCCACGATCGTGTCGATCACCTGGGGGTCACAGTGCTCACCTTCGATCCTCCCTGCACGGAGGAGCTCACTCAAGCCGAAGTGCCAGATGTCGACGATTTCGAGGCGCACCTGTTCGAGGTCCGGTTGCTGGTACTTCCACCATTTCCAGCCGAAGTGGTCCAGCAGTTCGGCACACTCCACCCATATCGCACGGAAGTATTCGTGTCCCTGGTCGCGCCATTCGGGGTGAACCCTCAGGTTGTGCTCGTTCTGCATGCGCGCCATGACCACGACGCGCCGGAGGATGTCATCGGCCATCAGGAACTCAAAAACTCCACCCAGTTGCCGTCCGGGTCTTCCACCATGGCGATCTTCACGCCCGGTCTGATCTCGGTTTCGGGCACAGGCACGTTGTAACCGGCCGCCTCGCAGGCTGCCACGAGGTCACTGAGGTTGCTTACCGAGATGGTCCAGTAACGATAGCCTGTGGCTCCTCGAGGGCCACCCGGCGCCGCCGCATTCGCCGCCGGCTTATCGAGCACCACGATCTTGATGAGGCTCTCGCCACACCAGAGACGATGCATGGTGCCAATGGGCATCGGCATGTCGCCCTCGTGCCGGAAACCCAGAGTGTCGCGATAGAATTGCAATGCCGCCGCGCCATCGTTGGTCACGATTCCCAGATCAATGGCCTGTTTGGTCAGTTCTACGCCCACCGGTCATCCTCCCCCAGCTGTTCATATGGATCGCATTATGTTGCATCCCCGGGTCGGGACACCATGGGATCGTTGTACTCCTCTACGAATCATCCTATGGTCCCGCGACGAGGGAGACAAATGCCCGCTGCGCCAGTCACCGCATTGCTGATGCACCCGGTGGTCAAGGAGGAACTGCTCCGCGACGACCACATGCAGCGCCTGGGTCGCTGTTGCAAGCTCGTGGCAACCACGCCTTTTAGAAGCTTCGAGGAACTGGCCGATCATCTGCCCTTTCTCCAGGTGCTGATCAGCAGCTGGGGCTGTCCCCGGATCGAGCGCGAGGTGGCGCAAACCATGCCCCGTTTGAAACTGGTCGCTCACCTGGCGGGCAGCGTGAAAGGATTCATCGACGACGCGGTGTGGCGCAGCGGTGTGCACGTCAGCAACGCGGTAGCGGCCAACGCCGTTCCGGTAGCCGAGTACGTCCTCGCGGCAATCCTGTTCACCAACAAGCGCGTCCTGCAGCTGGCCGCGTTCTATCGCCTTCACCACGAGAATCGCGCGCCATGGACCAAGGAAGCACCGAACGTCGGCAACTACCGCAAGGTGATTGGCGTCATTGGCGCCTCCCACGTGGGACGCACGCTGATCGAACTGCTCAGCCATTTTGATTTCAGGGTGCTGCTATACGATCCCTACATCACGCCACTGGAGGGTCGAGAATTGGGTGCCCAGAAGGTCTCTCTGTCGGAACTGCTGTCCCGCGCCGACGTCGTGAGTTTGCACGCGCCCCTGCTTCCCGACACGCGCGACATGCTCGGAGCCCGCGAGTTCGCGCTGATGAAGGATGGTGCCACTTTCATCAATACCGCCCGCGGCGCGATCGTCGATCAGGAAGCGTTGACCGCGGAACTCGAAAGCGGCCGCCTTCACGCAGTGTTGGACACCACCGAACCCGAAGTGCTACCCGCCGACTCTCCCCTTTACCTGCTGCCAAATGTCCTGTTGACGCCGCACATCGCTGGCTCGCTCGGCACCGAAACCCAACGACTGGCGGATTGCCTGGTGGACGAGATCGAGCGGTTCGCCCAGGGACATGCCCTGAAGAACCGCGTGCGCTACGAAGAGCTTACGCGCCTGGCGTAAGCCCGGCGTCGGGCTGGTAGACTGAATGCCTTGGTGATTTTCGACTGGGGATCAGGCAGATGGATCTTTCATACGGAGGCGAACACGAAGTCTTCCGGAACGAAGTACGTCAGTTCATCACAGACCATGCCGAGCACGTGCCAAAGGGCAACGGCATGCGTTCAAAGCCAGTCCTCGACTGGCAGGCGCTGCTGATCGAGAAAGGCTACACGGCCCGCACCATACCCCGGGAGTACGGCGGCCACGGCGCCGAGCCGGACATTCTGAAGGCGCGAATCATCGCCGAAGAGTTCGCCAACGCCCAGGTTTCCACTGGTCTCGGAGGACAGGGCATTCAGATGTTGGTCCCCACCCTCCTGGAAGTCGGGACCGAAGAGCAGAAGAAGCGCTTCGTCGGCCCGACGCTACGCGGCGAGATAGTCTGGTGTCAGGGCTATTCCGAACCCAATGCCGGCAGTGATCTGGCGAGCCTTACGACCAGTGCCGTGCTCGACGGCGACGAATGGGTCGTTAACGGCCAGAAGATCTGGACCAGCACCGCCAAGCAGGCGGATTGGATCTTCTGCCTGGTGCGCACCGAACCCGACGCCCCCAAGCACAAAGGCATCAGCTTTCTGCTGTTTTCGATGGACACGCCCGGCATCGAGGTACGACCGCTGAAGACCATGACGGGTGATTCCACCTTCAACGAAGTTTTCTTTACCGACGTCCGCGTGCCGAAAGAGCAGATCGTCGGAAGTCGCGGCGAGGGCTGGTTCGTAGCCAACGCCATACTGCGCCATGAGCGGGGGATGCTCGGGGATCCGAACGCCACCCTCGCCCGGTTGAACGCCTTGATCGAACTGATGCAGCAGGAGACCGTCGATTCCCGCCGGGTGATCGACAATCCCGTGTTCCGTGATCGGCTGATGAAGATCCAGGGCGAAGTCATGGCCATGCGCTTCAACGACCTGCGCATCCTGAGCGCCAGGCTCAA
>PVMS01106363.1_pt1 | contig 27065 bp, 29 predicted proteins | sample 1853461 | NCBI WGS metagenome assembly PVMS01 (sample SAMN08582032, study PRJNA380276) | Marine sediment metagenome, whole genome shotgun sequencing project. | isolation source: ocean sediment barecode stripped | collected 2017
CAGGACCTAGATAGCCAATTGGTTGTTGTTGTTGTGGTGGTTGAGGAGGAGCAATCGGTTGTTGAGGAGAAGGTGATGGAGATACTTCAGGACCCAGATAGCCAATTGGTTGTTGTTGTTGTGGTGGTTGAGGAGGAGCAATCGGTTGTTGAGGAGAAGGTGATGGAGATACTTCAGGACCTAGATAGCCAATTGGTTGTTGTTGTTGTGGTGGTTGAGGAGGAGCAATCGGTTGTTGAGGAGAAGGTGATGGAGATACTTCAGGACCCAGATAGCCAATTGGTTGAAGCGTATCTTGCTCCGAAATTTTCATCCTTTTTGAGTGAGGTTCGATTGGCTGAGACATTGCGTTTTGATTTAGTCCACGTTTGCGTGATTGAGGAAGAGTGTTATCTGAAATAGACAAGCGATGATCCGATTCGCAATTCGTAGTATGAGGTTCGAAAGTCCAAGGATCAAATGATTCTTGTTGTTGGGATATGTCGAATGTGTTGGTGGGGGAAAATAACATTGGTAAGCCGATACCCGCATTAAATTCCTCAGGAAATAAATCGTCAAGCCCCAAATCATTATCATTACCTCCCTCAAATAAATCGTATATCTGGTGATCGTTTGTTTCTTCATAAATCGAAGAAGGAGGTTGTTGGAACTGAAGAGGTTGTTCAACTCCAGGAGCAGGCGGTTGAGAACCAGGAAGTTGTTGGTTCTGATGAGGTTGCGGATATTGAGAATCAGGAGATTGTTGGTACTGTAGAGGTTGGTACTGAAGAGGTTGTTGGTTCTGATGAGGTTGCGGATATTGAGAATCAGGAGATTGTTGGTTCTGAGATTCTTGATTTCGAGGAGGAGGAGGAGGAGGAGGTTGTTGAAATTCAGAAGCAGGCGGTTGAGAAGAAGCAGACTGGGTTTCGGAAGGTTTGAAACACGCAGCACACTTAAAGCCGATATGGTTGGCTCTCGGATTCGTCGTGGGTACTTGAGCGCAGTTATAATGACAGCGTCTATGACATTTCTCGCAAGACATACATTTCTCCTCCATATCCAAAAATTTGCCGCAGGTACAGGACATCTCCTCGTCGTCGTCAAGATTCAATCCGGTTAAAATTGGAGAGGAAGAAGAAGAAGATATGAATTGTTGATTTTTGTTAGAGCGGAGATAGTATATGTCCCCCACTTTTTTCATCAAAATCATATCTCCCTCTTGCGTCTCGGGAACCGGGGTGGTATTTTCGGAATTATGAATCATCGCGTTAAAAGAGATTCGAAAAACGTGAAGGGCCGTTAGGTAGATCGGATCGTCTAGTTGGGCGATGTTATCCGATGGGATGACGGGCAAAGATATATTCTCCTTCCGAAATAAATCGATGTATTCCGCAAATTGCATATCTGCGTGATTGTGTGGCACATAGTTGGCCATGAGTTTCTGCAATATGAAATCGAGAGCAATCCAACCCACGATCTTTTTCGGAAACACATACTCCACATATCGTATCACATCTTCGTAGAATCGATTCGATCCGGCACTCAATATATGGGCGAATTTCTTATCGGATATTTTGGTGGGGCGTGGGGTTTTCTTCCTTCTTGGGGGCGCAGGCTCTTCCTCATCCGAAGCGCTTTCGCCACATTCTTCGAAATGATCGCCTTCGTTGCTCGGATTGTAACGATAATATACCACATGGTTGTTTTTTTTAGCGACGATTCCCGGATGATCTTTATTAACGAAGGGGCCTTTTCGAAAGTGGGTATCCAGGTATCCATCAAAGCTATTTCGGATGGTGTTGCTACCGGTTTCTCGCAAGTTGGAACCTTTCAGAGCCGGTTTCGAGGCGATGGGCGGAGGCATGTCCTCGTATTGATCTCGGAACATAGTCCAATTGATGGTGGATTGGGAGGCAGGAAAGAAGGCGTTCCACATTTTTTGTTGTAGGGTATTCTTTCGGTACCATTTTTTATGAATATCGTTTTCCATCACAAATCGCAACATTTTGAAAGCGACTGAGAGTTTAGATCCCATTTTTTTCGGATCGAGGAGGATGTAGTCATTTTGGCTCATTTTCGCAGTTGTGAAAAGAAACGAATTTAAAGTTGGGAACGAAAAAATGCAGCAACAAATAGTAAAGTCTCACCGTAAAATGTCATCCGCAATAGGGTATAAATAGTCACAAAATTTCCATATAAAGAAAGCTCTAATTCGCCTAACAGACACCAAATATTCCCATATAAGAGAAAAAATGGTTTAATTCACTGAATAAATATAAAATTGCCCATATAAGATAAATTATGAAAATATCAATGACGTCATCAAATCGATTTCATGTTCGCCGAATGATAAATCGAGTTCGATCGACTAACAGTAAAATAAAGCATTTTATGACCGAAATTGATCTATACCAATTTAGTATATTTTCACACACCACAACATATGTGTCGGGAAAAAAGGAAAGGCATTTCATTGCAACGAAAAAATTCTCTGTACATTCTAAGCAAAGATGAAAATCGTAGGCATCATAGGAGAACCCGCAGTCGGAAAAACCACGTTCATGAAAAAAATCATTTCCAAATTGGGCAAAGGGAAGATTGTTGCAGAGGGTCCTGTGAAATACCACAAATTTGAAAAAAAGAACATCATTGTAATCGGTTTGTATGACAAAGAAGACCAGGTATTCTGTGGATTGGACAAATTATGGAAAGGTATCGGACCCACTTTTCGCGCATGGTTGAGTGAAAAGGCAAAGAAGGATTTGAAAGGATGGACGCTACTCTGGGAAGGAGAGAGATTTTCCAATAACCCGATGCTTTCTTTCATGTACAAATTGGTGCCTGATACAAAAATATATTTGATGATTGCCTCGCCAGAAACCCTGGCACAAAGGCATGCGCTTCGGAAAGATTCTCAATCGTCTTCGTGGTTAAAAGGCATGAAAACTCGCATGGAAAACATCCGAAAAACATACCCAGTAATCATTTCGAATCCTCCTCATCGGAAGATTCTTTCTGGGCTGAAGTTGAACTGACACTCCTGGTGGAGATAGGACTTTCTCCCTTCTTCTGTTGGTTTATTGTTTTCGTCAAGAGTCAAGCGACCACGGTTGCGAAACATGGCTCCTTCTTCGAGTTCTTATCTGGTCATTCCGTGTTCAACTTTTGACGAACGTACAGCACCAAATAAATTCGTCCCGAGAACGGTGTCCTTTTCATTTTGCTTTTTCAATCACATTTTCTCTTTTTTCATTTTACTTTTCTATGTGTGAAAACATATTTTTTTCGCAATCTTACAAATTTTCAAAAAGTCGAAGGAATCGGGAAGCCACGAAACCACTCAATATCAGTCCGTTTTTTCCACCGCCCACCGCCGAGTAGACATTGGCGTCGTGTTTCTTGATTAACTCCATTTTTTTCGTAGAGGGCGAGAGATAAGGACGGAAACCTTGGCACACTTTTACTTTCTTCTTGTTTACGGATTTTTTCTGTGATATTCGAAAGATCTCTTCCAAATGAACAAAAGTTCTTTCCAAAGAAGAAATAATTCTGACATCTTGTTCGCTTTTGGGATTTTTGATTTTCGTCCCATCACAGAACATGAAATTCGAAGAATTCAATTTCAGGAAAATATTTTGCTTGTAAGGAGCCCAGGTGTTGATGGCCCCAGAGGAGCCTGAAGCTGAAGAAATTTTTCCTTTCCCAAATAATGTGACACCCCATTGTTTTTCGATATTTCCTCGCGGAGCATATCCAGAAGCTGTCAAAATTTCATCCGTCCAAACTCCAGCACAGATGAAAATGATTTTTCCTTTTTGAAATCCGTGATTTTTTGTTTGGACTCCGAGCTTTTCAATCTTCTGTACAATGTCTTTCAAAAAGATGCAAGTATTGAGAATTTTCTTTTGAACATTGATGTAATAAAAATTTTCTGGTTGATTGTTTTTCGTATTTTGCAATTTGACCGTCTCGATTCCATAAAGTTCATCTAAAAGCGGAATCGAAATGGAAGCTTCTTTTTGAATTTTTTTGAGCCAGGAGGATTTCCATAATCCCACGGCACATTTTGAGGCGCTCATGGATTCTTGATTGTCCACTATCAAAATATTGGAATAACCCTTCTTTTTCAAATATGTAGCGGTCACACAGCCAAATAAACCCGAACCAATGATTATGACATCATACATTTTATAATTTTATTTATTACCATTACATTTTTTTTTAAAAATCCTTCGAATCAAAATAGCTCTTTCTATGCTCCCTTGCATTTCTGAACGTCGTTCAAAAATATTTCGATCGAGTTTCGTAGAATCTTCTTTAGCCATTTCGATGGCGGCATTCTCTAAAGTTTTTTTGCAACTCCGCGGAAGAAGCAGTATTGAAATGAGCACGTTTGGTCGCCAGTTGAAATGTTTCCATACTTTATTCATTCGGAAAATAATAAAGTTTTTTTGTCTACATATGCTCTTTTTTCTTTTTTTGTGAATTTGGATTGCAGAAATTTTCTGTCGAAATGACACAGGGTCATGATTTTCCAAAATTCTTTGGATGATAAAATAATTCCATCATTCAAATCCAAAAATTCATTTATATCATGTCCTATTACGTAAGTCCCCTTAGACAAAATTTTTGGTACCTTGCATAAACAACTTTCCACTTGCGCGATTGGACATTTCCATAGTTTGCTCAATGCTTGACCCAAGGTTTCCCATTCCTTCCGAATTTTTTTTCTTTCTACCAGAGTGTTATATGTTTTATTTTTTCCTGAAATGAGTCCGTACAAATACCGCAGACCAAAAATGGGACCTACATTTTTGTTTGGATTTTCTTTTTCGATGCCCAAGGTAGTGATTTTTACATTTTTATATCCAAGCACTTCAGAAAACAACTCGCACAATTTGTAGGAAGCCCAGGATCCGAAGTATGGCAAACTTCGAAATAATTCTCGAGCCTCTTCAAATGTAGGATTTTCATTTTTCAATTTGGGCACCACGTCGTCTATCCATTTCGTGAATGCTAGCACGAAATTTTTTTTTTTTCGCACATTAGGATTTCGTCCTCTTTCATTCCCATATTTTTTGATTCCCTCGAATATTTCTTCTATATATTTTTTGTTCTGCAACTCTTTCATGAACAAAATCATGCTTTCCAAAGAGTAAAAATAAACATAAATAAAAATTGTTAATTCCGGATCATATTTTTTCATTTGGATAAAGGCTTTCAGAAAAGGATACACCGGATCCACGTCTTGAGTGTCAATAAGACTCAAACTGGCCTTTTCGAAATCTCCAAAATTATGCAATTTATGAGCCAGATTCATTGTTGTTTGGAAATTTATTTTAGTTTTATTAATGCCCAATCTTTTTTTTTGGTGTTAGACGCCCTCGGTTTTGAAACATCGGACCTTTTTCTAACTCTCTTTTGCTCATTCCTTTACATAATGTGTCTAATTTTTGTCGAGCGTACAAAACCAAAGAAATCCGTCCCGATCCGTGGCGTCTGGCATTGCAGTGGATTTGATGCACATCCACAAAAAGTACGTCTCCTTCTTCCAAAGCGAAAGCGATTTTGTACTCAGGCAACATGAATTCCGATCCGCTCCATCTCTTTCCTTGCTCGTTGAATACGATCAAATTTCCCAACCCGCCTAAATAATCACCTTTATCTCGATGAGTATGAGTGCGAAAATCTACGTTGACTGTTGCGGTGGTGTAGACTGTTTTTGGAATCACCATGTTTTTGTTTATTTTTCGAATATGTTGCTGCTGTTTTTTGTAGTAGCTTGGCGCGAATTTTTTGTACAATGAGGAAATCTTTCTGATCAATGTGCAGGTGTCTTTTTGAAATAAATCCTTATTATCTCGAGTCAGAACGGTCATTCTACATGTACACAAGGCACTACTCTCCATATAACCGACTATGCTGCTATATACCAGATTGGCAGCACCCATCCCTCCTCGCAAATTGGCGGTCTTTTTATATTTTTCATTAATCCCGGCCGCCATACCTCGGCAATTACTGGAACGTTTGTATCTTATCAAATTTTTTCCTGCCTCTATTTCTTTTTTGTTCAAGACATTTTTCAATAAAATTCCGAGGGTGTTTCCTTCGGGATCCATCACATGCACATCTTCGTTTCCAAAAATCGTATAACTGGAATTGAGATTGCATAATTTCCCAAGAGCGATATCATTTGATTTTTGTTTTTTAATTACAATTTTTTTCATTTTCTCTTTTTTACTTTACTATGTGTGAAAATATATTTTTTTAGTAAAGTCTGAAAAATTGGCTGTTATGTATAAAAATATTCGCATTAAAATCACTCGTAGAATTGTACATTAATTTTTTTGCATCTTTGTTAAAATAGAAAAAATTGTAAATTGCTAACATAATGGAAGATGTTGATATGAACGAGAAAAACATAAATTTAGTTTCCTTTTGGAATTGTGAACCGATTCGTGATCTTACCAATGAAGAAAATGTAATATTACGTAAAATCGAAAACAGGATCGAGAAAAAAAGCGAAGGCTGTTTTGTTCGTCCAAAAACCGTATATAATCCATTTGAAAAAAAAAATATAAGTGTTCGCACATTTGTTCACGATATTTTCAACAAAGAAGGTGTTGAATTGTCAATAAAAGATGTCAAGATTTATAATCGATGTAATGAAACAAAATGTGTTAATCCCACTCATTTTGCACAAACCACATACAAAATTGGAAATAGATTACAAAAAATCGGCTGGGAGCATTTCGGAAAACCAGAACAAGAGATCATACGAATTTTTGAACTCCACATACTTTTAGAAAAGGGAAAACAAGACGAAACAACTGGATGTTTCCTTTATACTGGATATCTTGACATAAATGGTTATGGAATTTCAGGAAACAAAAGATATGCACACAGACATCGGTGGCAATTGGAAAATCCTAAAGTTACGTTAACCAGAAATATGATAGTTAGACACAAATGTAAAAACAGATTTTGTTTCGCTATCGAACATCTGGAAATCGGAACTGCACTAGATAATGCCAGAGACAGAAGACGAGACGAGACGCAAACGATGGGCGAAAAACATCCCAGTGCAAAACTTACAAAAAAGAACGCGCAAATGATCAAAGATAACTATGATGACGAAACATGCAAACAACGTGCCGATCGATACAACATCAATAGTGGAACCGTGTCTGAGATTGATGGTGGACGTTCTTGGGGTGATTTAACATATCGAGGGGAACCGGATACTCGCAGAGAAGCTATAGCAGAAAGAAGGTATGAAGCATCTCAACGTCGGAAACAACGAGTGCCTGGTGCCGAAGATTACGAAAATATTTGGAAAAGAATACAAAAAAAATGTCAAGAAAGTTTGACTAAAACATATAATGAAATACCATGTTTATTGTTGCAGAAAACCAGACCAAATGGATATGGACAAATAAATATTTTAGGTTCAAAAAGACTAACTCACATTGTGATTTGGGAGAAATTTCACAATACTTGTCAAAAACAAGACGATATTTCGAAAGTGATCCGGCATTTATGTGGGAATAACGCCTGTATACAACCTTCGCATTTAAAATTAGGTACGAGATCGCAAAATGCGGCAGACCAAAGAAAACATGGAAGAACACCAGGAATGTCTGAAGCTCAGGCTCGCGAAATCTGGAAATTAAAAAATATGGAAGGGTTAAAACCTAAACAGATATCAGATAAATTGGGAATTTCACGTCGGACGGTGAAAGCCATTTTATCCAAGCAGAATCATAAATATCTCCACGAAAAAAGCGAACTGTATGATAAAAGATTAACCGACTAATTTGACCAACACTAGATTTTTATCAAGGAATAATAAAAACATTTGCATTAAAATCATTCGCAGAATATTGCGTATTTCGGATCATAATATCGCGGAGTGAAGTGTTCTTGATGGTTGTTATTTCGGAAGAACTCAGAGCCGAATCATTTTCGAACCAAAAACGATCTCCAGATTTAAGAACATCGAATTGAGTTTTGATTATTTGGAAAAATAGAGGCCCAGTTGAACAATCCGGAAGGTGAGTTTCGGAAATTCCCATGACCCACGGATCGATATCATCCACATTGTCATACAAATTTTCGAGCTTGGTTTGATTGGCAGACGTTGTGGGTAACGAGGAAAAATTCGAAATTCTTGTCAAACCGTAAGCTTGTCTCAAATCGTTGTATGCACCAATACCATGATCTCGGCCTCGCTGAATGTTGAGACTGGCTAAGTCGTGCATCAACGTGGCCGACGGTGGACCGAATAAAAAAGATCTCAAATCCTCCACGAGGATTCCATCGATTTCTTGAGATAATTGTTTAGTTGCGCCGATTAGTAAGTCGTCACAGCCATTTTGTTGAAGATAGGAAGGAACGAAAAAAATATCTCTCAATGGGACGGACGAGGATCCATTTGGCCCCAATGCCAAATGCGGGGATATCATGGAATGGCCGATGCGGTATCCGACGGTGGAGAATTCGGTGGCGATGGAAGCATTAATGGAAGAATTATATGTGCCTGACACAGCGGAAGACCCCAACAAAGCTGGCAAAAATTCAGCATAGGTGATTTGTTGCATAAAGCCTGAAACAAAACGTCGTGCTTTTTGATAGAGCATCTCTTCACTTAAAGTGGGATCGTTAGCTGCAAAGACATCACAAAGACGATTGTGCTCTCGCACCAACAAAGCATGCATTGCGGTTAGCAGAGCTTGTTCATTGCTTCTGATATCTCCACATAAAAAGAAATCTTCTGGATTGGATCCACTAGGTGCGGCATTTGGTAATTTATCGAAATTATAAGGAGGTAAAATTTCGCCGTTATTCGCTGTGGTGGTTTTCAATTTTCCGGTTCCATCTAATCTTCGCAGCGCATAAGCTCTGGTCACGTTGCTTCCGTACACATTGGTAGCATCCACGAAGGACGAAATGATATTTGGTTGCTGCCGTACTCCGGAAACTTCAGAAAATGCCGAGCGAGTGAATGGAATGGTTCTCCCAGGATAATTTTCGTTTGGGTCTGTTGCTACACTCGGAGTTACAATATTTAATGTTTCAGGTATTGGATATTCAGGAGGTTTCTGCGTGGGAGTGAGATCGATTTCGTGATCCAAAAATTGTCCCCAGGCCCAAGCAATGTCGCTCAGTCTGGCGGAAGATGGTGCTGAAATCCCTTTGCAGATGGAATTCGAAATAATCCGTGGGTTGGGATTGGAAGCACCTCGTATCGCTACTTGTTGCGCAGGATCGTAATCAGGAGAAGATATGCGAATTAATAAGTCATTGCCCTTTCCCCAGGTTGGATGTCTCAAATTATTTCCAGAGCCATCGAAAGTGCGAAATACATAAGCAGAAGATTCCAAAATGGCTCTTTCTATACTCGCTTGCACTTTTTTTAAATTTATTTCTTTTACCAATTCTAATATTTGATCGAGTTTTGTAGAGTCTTCTTGAGCCATTTTTTGAACGTCGTTCAAATTTTCTAATGTTTTTTTTAATTCTTCCGAAGAGCCGGTGGTCATTGTATTGAGATGAGCACGTTTGACAGTCAGACAATTGTATCGTCCATCTTTGGGAACGGATCCTGTGAAATCTTGAAAGGTTTCCATAATTTATTTATTATTCTGAAAATAATAATGTTTGAATATCGTCCACATAATTTATGAGAAGTTTACGGAATTCATTGTTGTTTGGAAGTTTATTTTAGTTCACTCAATGCCCAATCATTTTTTTATAGAAATCATTCTTCTTTTTTCGTCGCTTCGCTCCGGCCTCTGGCGATCGGGGTTTCTTGGTCGGCGCCGAAAAACAACAAAGAGGTGCTTCCATTCTCTCGGGTCATTTTGAGCAATTTTCCTCCTGATAATGATTTCTCAAATCCAAATGAGTTGAAATATTTCTCTTCGGCTGCTTCCACGGAAAATTTGTATGCGCCGAAACTGTATCGCATGATGCCAGAGGAGAGTATAGTACAAGAGGCATTCAGTGGACTTTCCAGGGTCATTCCGGATCTGTAATTTCCATATTTCATAAACATTTTTACGGCGTCTTTCTGATAGTTATAACCTTCTGCCCATGTAGTTCCATCCTCCAAAAGTATTTTGGTAGTCTCCATTTCAGCCACCACCACCGAATTCACCACATCAAAAACATCTTCGATTTCTTGAGTCGCCATCTTTTTGTTTCATTGGGAGACTAGGGAAGATTGAGATTTTTCTTAAAAATTCCATATTCCACATATTACCAAAATTTTTTTTTGTCAAATAAAATACGAAAAAATCTAAAAATGGAAGAGTTTCCAGCTCCTTTGCGAGATGCCGACAGGAAAACTCTGATCAAAAAAGGATTTGTATTTCCTGAGGGCACTCTCGACGGCCTGATTCAAGCAAAGGATGGTCCATGACTAAAGAGGAAGATCGCAAAGTTGAACATGGATATTGCACATCCCATGAAGTTAAGTGTCGTTTCTACACTACTCACAAAAAATTATTTTGTACTGCTCACTACTCTTATGATATGTATAGCGGCTCCGCACAACGGTATTGTTTTGACGTCTAAAAAAAAAAAAATAAAAATTATTTATTTTATTTTATGAGCTAGCTTATTTATCAGTACATTGTTGTGAATAGGTCTTTTCAGATTCGTCACAATAACTATGGAAAGACATTCTCATCATCAGATAATATTACAGGACTGTTTTCCTGTATAAGTTGACCTTTGGGTACCATCTTCATGTGCAGTCTGTGTCCCACAAGCTCAATAGACATTGAACCTAAAATTTTGTTGATGAGTTTGATCCCCAGCTTGAATGTATTTCGGTAAATTTGTCTCTCGACTACATCGGGCAAATATTTGATATTAGTCCCTTCATCGGCCAACAACTCTTCTACGTAGTTATTAATTTGTTCTTTGGATAACATTTGCACCAATTCTTTGACATCAGCCTCGCTATTGAAATTCGCTCCGAGTCTTTCGATCAATGCATTTTTTTCTTGTAATGTATTTTCTAATTCTTTATTGAGATTCGAAAGAGAAAAAATCTCCTTGTTCAAATTTTCAACAGTCACATGCAACTCTTGCAATTTGTCTTCGTATTCTTTCCGAACTTCGTCTTTGATGGAATCTTTCAAAAGTACCAAATCTTCATTTTTCCATTTTTCGAATTCTTCTTTCGAAATAACCCCGTCATTGTTGAGATCCAATCTTTCTAACCTTTCGAGTCTATTTTGAAAATCTCGAAAATTCTCTCTGTGATTTTCCTCGGTGTTTCTTCGACTAAAAAAGTTGCCCATGGTTTGTCTCGGCTGGCTATTTATAATATTTAACCACAAAATAAAAATAGCTATCCACATGCCCACTAGCAAGAAATTGTCTGAAAAAAAACTGAAACTGAAAAAAAGAGGTTATCCTAAAAAGAAGATTGAAAAATATGAAAGATGCGTCAAAAAAGTGAAAAGAAGTTCTCCGAAATACAATCCATATGCGGTATGTCATTCCAGTGTTTTACAGAAAAAGAAAAAGTACTAAACCGAAGTAGTTTTATTTTCGTTGGATTCCTCTCGAATACACACATATATCAACATTCCCGCGATGATGAACGGCAACAAAAAAGGGCAACAGCTGCAGCCAAAAGTATCAATGCGATTCCGATCCAAGCGATGGAATAATCGCATTGACCCACAAAATAGTGAGAAAAATCCAATTGGAAATACCTCCTTCACAATTGGCACTCATTTGGATGGTAAGGATAAGAAGCAATGTATTGCATAATATAATTGCCATCCCCATTCCGACACTAACATACAGAATCCAATTCATTCCTGACCTTCAAAATCCATTGAACATTCTCATCATTTTGGTTGGCTTCTATCCAGGTAGGATTATCCACATAAACAGTAAAAGAAAACCACAAAACACCAATTGAATATATAAAGAGATCCATCAATGATCAATATTATGACAGCGTCTTTGCCATCCACGTTGTTGGATGTTTTGTAACTTTCACAATAGTTTGATGGAAAAACAAAAAGAAAATAAAGCTGCAGAAGGCCAAAGAACAACGTAAATATGGATAATTTAATATCGCAATGATTTGGACGCTGACGCTGAATGTCTCCATTTATTTCTGGTTCCATTGTTTTGTAAAATAGAATTTGTAAAAATAGAAGTTCACCGGCGAATTTTTTTAAGAAAGTGCTTTCCTATTTTTTGCTGGTGGTTTTTTGTAACCTCGTTTTTTGTTCTGCTCAATAGGGAGCTGTCTAAAATTTCGCCAGTGAACTAAGGATTTTTTTGCATAATAACGGTTCCTTTGATGGAAAGAATTTTCCTGAAAAGCTTTTTTCTTGCTGCCACTGGAAAGTTGCGACCTTTTTAATTCCAAAAGTTCAGGAGTAATTTTTACCATACTATCCCATTGAGCAGGATTGATATATCTCCAACATTTGTGGATACCAAAAGGAGTTTTGTAAAAAATTCTTTCGACAGAAAAAGCGCGAGCCACAGAAAATGGAGACACCCTATATTTCCTGTTTCGATTGAAATATCGAATAAAAAAATAATCTTCAGGATGACGATTGAATTTACAATTTCGGATGGCATCCAAACAAGCCGATTTTTTCCGAAAACTGAATCCTCCGTTTCCGATTTTATCGATAGGTCTGGCGCAGGGCCAAGGAGCGCCCACAAAAGTATAAGACATAAAATCTTTCAGTTTGTGAGGACTTCCATTCAATATCAAGGAATCTGTCTGAAAGACCAAGACATTTTCGTATTTTGGTAAATTCCAGATTTCTCTGGATGTCATGACTCTGGAATATTGATTGATGGTCAAATTTTTATGCGGAATTTGATGCAATCGGATTCTTTTTTTCTGTTCTTCCGTGAGCAAATCAACCCATTGTTTTATCCAAATTCTATTGTCCAGACCGTGAACAACTACGATCTCCCAGTTATTTGGAAGTTTGGTCAGAGCATTGAGTACAACTAATTTCAAAGCTGGATGTTTTCGAGGTTCGACTATGAGTCCGGATCCAGGTTGAAAAATCTCAATTGAAGAGCTACTCATCTTGTGATTTATTTATTTATTTGAGGAATTTTTTTTAGCTAATTCTACGTTGGTGCATCTCCATCCTGACAATATTTTAATTTATATAAAGAAAATGGATTTTTGTTTCCAACAAAACAAAGAAAATATAATTTTACAATTATCTGATGCAGTTTATGGCGATTTTCGAGTCTCTTTGCCCAAAAAAATCGTGGATCAAAATAGCAAAGATGTGCTCATTTCTCACATTATCGAAAAATTAGAATGGGCATTGAGCGAACATCATTTGACGGAATTGCTAAATGGCTTAAAAAAAAAAAAATGGCACATTCACGACAACGACATAATTGACAAGTCCATCATTTATATTTGCAGTCTATAGAACATAATGTCCATATGGGCGGGCTGTCCTGATAAAATCTCTTCGTATGCATCATACGATTTCATCTCTTCGGTTAAGTCACGATCAAAATCGCCAATACTCTGCTCTGACGAAACACTTTGTGTTTACATCCGACTTCCTTGTGATCAATAAAGTGATCGGTTTTTTGATACTCTTTTTCGATTTTTCTTTTGATTTGATCTTTTTCCATCAGTTCCTGCATCATTTTTTCTATCTCTGAAGTCGTAATTTTGGCCATGTTTTCTCTTACTCTGAAAAAACTTTTGTAAGATTTTTTTATTTCTTAAAAATCTATATTTTGAAACTCTTGATAGTAGTCAAAGCGGAAACTATGGCAGACACCCAATCTTCAGGTAGTTGCGTGGTGGATGCCATCATCGATCTGCTTCAAAACGGAAAAAATGTTTTTTTAACAGGGTCTGGAGGATCCGGAAAAACTTACACAATTCGAAAAATCATAGAATCCTGTGCAAGCAACTCCATTGTAGTGGCGCAATGTGCCACGACAGGAATTGCGGCAATCCAATTACCCAATGGAAGAACCTTGCATTCTACCTTCTGTTTACCTATAGATTTTCCGGATGCCGACGAGTTGGTAAAACGAGCATATCGAGTGAGACGTTCCGCAAGACCCAAATCGAAACTCGCCATTCGCATTGCCAATGAAACCGACATCCTCATCATAGACGAGATATCGATGGCTTCCGCTTGGCTGATGGATTGTTTGGATGTGTTTTTGCGAATTTTCAGAAAAAAACACGAACCATTTGGAGGACTGGTCATCTTGGCAGTTGGTGATTTTTTACAGTTGCCGCCGGTTTATAGAAAATCCACCGACGGTCCCTCTCCGCCCAAATCCCAAAATCTTCTGGCCTTCGAATCTAAAGTATGGAAAACGATATTGCCTCAAACCGTCCTTTTGACCGAAGTGAAACGACAGAGTGAGAAAACATTTTTGGAGTTGTTGTCGAAAATTCGTTTCGGGTTTTCATTGACCATTCAGGAAAAGAAGATGCTTTCAGAAAAGATAGTTCAGAATGATGATGATGAAAACGACAAGCGGATGTTGATAGCGGTGACCAGAAAAAAGGTTTTCGAAATGAATGAAGAGCGATTTCGACTTCTGCAGAATGAGGGAGCCGAATCAAGAGAATATGTATTTCCCACAATCAAAATGGGTCCGAAAGATATGATCGAGGAGCTCGAAAAAGATTTGCGGGAGAATCTTTATTTGTCTCAGAAAACCCAAAAGCAAAGATTCATTATCGGTCAACGGGTCATGTGTATCTCGAACATCGATAACAACGGAATCGTTTTGGTAAATGGAGATACAGGAACCATTGTAAAATTCTACCAAATGCCTCCTAATGCCCCATCCGGCACTTGCCTTTTGTACTTGGACGCTGCTGAGGAATTGCTCAAGGAATGCCACGACACTAATTTTAAAACTCTTTTTGTTCCAGTGGTGCGCTTTGATCGCTTGAATGCGGATATTTTGGTTGGATCCAAGAAGTATTCTCGACAAATCTATGCAACTGCATCAACCAAAAAAAATGGTATGTTCACAGAAGCCATCGAGGCCTCCATGAATGCTTTTCCTTTGATCTCTTGTTTCGCCTGCACTACGCATAAAGTGCAAGGATGTACCTTATCCGTTCCGGTGAGAATTGACTGTCTTCACATGGATTGGTTCACTTCCACCTTTTATGTGGCGTTGAGTAGATCGACTTCATTGGACAATGTAACTTTATCGAATTTCCATGGGAAATTCAAAGCCCTTGAAAAGGGGCGTCAGTTTTATATGAATGGAAAGGTGTACGATGAAAAAAACAATGCAGCCGAAAGAAATTTGCTGGCTCCTCACGTGGAACTTTTGTTGCGAGAAAATGTTTATTTCTATTTTCCCACTGATGCTTCTCAGGGAGATGAGCCTGATAATTATTCCAACATTTTCAAAATCATTTCGGAAACTTTGCTTCAAATGGACAAAGACGAGGAAACTTTCGTGTACTCTTCGGATGAAAAGCTTTCTCCATGCCTCGAAACCACCGAAGAAAAAAAATCGCAATTCGAAAATGTCGTCCGAGATCATTCCACTGGAAACACTTGGAAAAGTGACACCGAAATCATTTTATATCCGATCTTGCATCATTTGGAGAAAAAATACCAGCACTACAAGGAGGATCCGCGAAAACGAAAACATATATTGCACACGGAATTGGAGAGTTATTTGAAAAGAGACAGCAAAAAAGCCAAGCAATAAACTAAACCCCATATTTTTCATGGTGATTTTATAACCCAGAACGTAAATATGATAATAAATCCCGCTGCAATTAGACTCATCATACCTGCAGCTATTATGCTATTTTTATTTGTGTCATTTTTTTGTTTGGGACTTACCATAAAATCAATAATTGCTGCAGCAATTAGCATCAAAACTCCAGCGCTTCCAATAATAAGAGCCAAATTGTTTTCACTCATTTATTATAATTCATTTTTTTTCACCACCATTTGTTTGTAAAATTTCCTCTTGATATCCTTTTTGCAACTTCTGGGTTTTTTCTTGCTACTTGCAATAATTCCTTGCGTGTTTTTGGATTCATGTCTCTAAATAGTCTTTCTGTGGGTATATTTTTACCAGACAAAAACATTCTCGGGTTTTTCATAAATTGTCTCTCTCCAGCTCTCATTAATGTCTTGCGAGATTCTGGATTTATATTTCTGAATATGTCTCCAGCCGGATTCTTAAATGTCTCTGTTATTACATCTGCAACGTATTTATGTCTATTTATCCACATGATCCATCCAACAAAACCCAAAACAAATGCTATACCTATTGATGTCATGGCAATTGATGCAGTGAGTAAAGAAGTGTTTTTGTCGTTGATTTGTTGAGGTCGTTCTGCGGCGAGAATGATCACAGACATAATTAACAACCAAAGGGCAGTTCCGCCCCAAATGGCAATCCATGGAACACCTGCTGTAGTATCAATTCTTTTTGGCATATATAAACCCTAAACCCTAATTGTTTTTTTAATATACCAATAAAAATAATATCTTTCATATACACTAAAAAAAAGATGAGTTGTTCGTCCTGTGGTGGTAGCAATTCTTATGCATTTTGGATTTCTATTTGGATTTTGATATTATTCCTTTTCATCGTAGCCATAGCATGTCGTTCTATAATCCTGATATTTCTAATACTCATCATCGCTCTGATCATCGGAGTGAGTCAAGCGATGTACTCGAATGTCTCGAAGTGTGGATGTAAAAAGAATGTAGAAATCAGTTTCGCTGAAGGTCAGAGCGAGAAAGAAGATATTATGCCCAATATAGGGTTAAAAGAAGCTCACATCAGTAAAAAGGCTAGAATGGAATATGGATCAGAACTTTATTATCCAAAAAATACGGATTTAGGAGCCGTGAAATGCGCGACTCGGAATGTTGACAGTGGAGATCAAGAAGATGAGTCCAATGAGCAGGGATGGGTGACGGGATATCAAGGCCCTGAACCATGGATCGACGCGGAAGGTGCACTGGAAAAGCTTGCCGTGGACGCCATGCAAGAGGCGGAATCGCAAACGGAAGATCAAATTCTCCCGAAACATTGCAACGAAGAACCGTTACCATGCAATATGCGATTGGCCTGGCAACCGAGTTTCATAGGCTGTCCAAGTACATTTATTGAAGCTCCGTCATGTAAAATTTACGAAAGAGATGACAGACTTTGGAATAGAAGGTTGGGTGATGTCATTCAGGAACGTGCCGTGCAAAGCGGAGAAATTTGGGATCCATATAAACATTTCACGCAAGGCAGAACTTTGCCCAATTTCTGAGTGAGGATATGGTTAACCGTAAATCATTTTATGAACGACCAATAGAAAATCTAGAGGAAAGCTATTGCTTTGGTAAAAAACGTCCACAAGAAGAAGTGAATAGTTCTTCATGTTAAAAATTCAGAGAAAAAATGAAAATAAATAAAATAAGCAATTGTTCAAAAAAAAAAATGAATTGGCCTGAACCTCGGCGAGATTTACTAAAAGTCGACTTAAAAGTTTTGGCAAAAATCGAACAACGATCCAGTGTTTCCAAGGATTGCTATTTATGGACGGAAGAAGAAAAAGATAATCTCTTCACATAGAAATATCTTTTTCTCTGATCTTTTTCCGCTCCTGGGCAATCTAGGCAAGAGAGAAAAAAGATTAACTTCTTATATATCATCACTTGATCTCACCCACTTGAACTCCTGCATTTTTGCCCCAAAGTTGGTCGTGGGATCATTAAAACGTCATCAAAATATTTATAATTTTCAGTGAATCTCATTATGGAATCCAGAGTTTTCAAAAAAAAAAGGAATTAAACAACGAGAAATGACAAGTTTTGATCACTTGCATAGAGATCCAAACTTCACATTTTTCTCAGATTGTATTGAATGCCGCCATCATCTTCTTGGCAATCTAACCTAGGAGATGATATCGGAGCTAGCTAGCTTCTTATATATCATCACTTGATCTCACCTATTTGAACTCCTACATTTTTTTCCCAAAGTCGGTCGTGGGATCAATAAAACACCAGTTAAAATATTTATAAACGTCATCAAAATATTTATAATTTTCAGCGAAATTTAAAATATTGCTTTAGTGAATGACGTTTTTAATATATTTAACACCAATAAAAAATGCGAAATTTTTCAACCTCGAACTCTGTATATAATAGAAAAACTAAATCAAGGTCTCCCTCGAACTCTGTATATAATATGAAAACTAGATCAAGGTCTCCCTCGAGATCAAAATCTCCCAAAAAATCTTCCCCGAAGCGTGTTAAAAAACAAACATTCAAAAAATGTTATGACTTGTCTAGAAGTGGATGTAGTTACCGAAAGTCTCCACGCAAAAGAGCTTCTCCTCGATGCAATTGGAAAAACAAAACGTGTTCCGTATTGATTCCTAAATTGATTTTTTAAAATAAAATAATGAATATCAATGTAAAAATATTTATTCACGTTGCTTCGAGTCCAATCTTTATTAGAAAATTTTTTTTTAGGGGTCAGGATAACAATTAAAATTCTCTCATTGTGCTATAAATAATAGTAATAGTAATAGTAATTATGAGCGTCAACAATAATTACAATATTTTAAAAAAGGAAGCTGCGAGAATTGTTCAAATTATAGACAAAAAACCTAATGATGAATATAAGTATGTAAAAGATTGCTTCCTTTTTGGTATCAAACAACTTAATCTTCAAATACATTGGGATGATCCAGAAATATCTGCATTTTGTGTCATGGAGCCAATCAAACAATATATTATAATGTACAACGGTGATGATATCAGAGAAACGTTTCCTGATTATAACTCTTTTGTTTTGAGATTAATAGAATTACATGCTCATCCAGAATTACATTCCGATACATCATCCATGGGATCTGGTCTCGAGTGTAGTCTTGGACCAGATTTGGATGAGTATTGGTAAAATACTGTATTCACATCACAATATGTTAATAAAAATCATATAAAAAAAATTAATATTTATTCACTTTGCGAAGATACAAAATAAACAGAAAGCATTGTTTTATACTCTAACTTTTCTTTGAAGATCATGCGATACCCATTCTGTTTTCCTTTTCGTATGACAAAATTTTTCACGTTTCGCAAAGTATCTTCTCTGGATTTTGCATGAGCTCTGCATGAAAACGTGAGCCACATCACTCCGTTGTGTTTCGGAAATCTTTCTTTACAGAAAATGAGTTCAATGTCCAATTTGGGTTTCGTATCCGACTCGTTTCCATCAAAAGTACAACAATAATCCCCACCAAAATCAAACGTTGTGGTCAGCGAATCATCAAGGTCCCGAAAAAATGCATACACCGTGGTTCCTTGATAAAAAGATGCTTTCTCTTTGATCCACTTATTTATCGGCGCATTGTATACTAAATCGGGAACGTGGATTCTATCAGCAGACAAATCTAGCGCTCCTAGCACCGAATGGGTCGTCAACCCTTGTGTCACGTTATCTAACATAACCAATTCGCGCGAATCTCGAGGATGTTCCCGCAGCAATCGGGTCCAAGAACTATTTGCTGCGAATTTGTCTCCCCCATAGTGTTTGGTCTCATCGAATTTTCCCTTTTTTTTGTTTTTTTTTTTCAATGCCACATGTGACATCAATGGTTGACGGTATTGTTCGAAAGGAATCCACTTTTTAATGATTTTCCTTTTCTTGATGGTAGAGATGTGCCAACCATCTTGCCACGACGAATTTGTTTGGATTTCAAAAGGGATATCGAGTTCCGGTTCGATATCTTTCACTTCTCGATTCTTCTTATTGTACAAAACGCGTGCGACTTGTATAATGGGATACTTTTTGCAATCCCAAGACGTCACATAATGAATACTGCGGTATGCTTTGCATATTCGAAGCAATGCGATTTCTTTCAAATGAGACGAGGCAAATCCGATCCGAGGATTCCCACATCTGCTCCTGGTGAAGACATGACTCGGTACATTATTCTTTCGATTGTATTTTTCTTTTTTCTGTGCTGCTCTGCTCCTGGTCCTGACGTAGACATAACTCGGTACGTTCTTCTTTCGATTGTTTTTTTCTTCTTTCTGTGCTACCCTGACCATAGCTTTTTGTTGATGCTACCTTTGCAGGACACAGGATTTGCCTTTCCAAAATAATCTATTTTCTTGAAAAATAAAGAAATAGAGTTAGTAAAAACAATTACAATTACAATATGAGCTCCTTTGAGAATTTGACTTACAAAAAAATAGTTCCCATTGAACTAGATCGATTTTTTTTCAGTGCTCCAAAAACTCTCATGTGGTATGAGAATTCAAATAATAATACAGAAATGTCCAGAGATATCATATGGATAATGGGAATAGTATTCTTTATTTTATTGATCATATTGTGTTGTATTCAATTGTTCTTGTTCTGCTCACGGCGGAGGTGAAAAGGGAGGCATCATCATCGTTGGTGCATGAGATTGATTCTCGTGTCGGAGAATTTGCCGTCCTTTGCTTTTTTCCTCAAAAATAGCTGATGCCCAGGTTTTTCTAAATTCGTGATATGTGACATCATTCATTTTTAATATGATAAAAGAGCCGTTGTCAAAATAAACAACTGTTTTTTCATCGTAGGGCAACCGCGAAATCCGGGAGACTGAAGTCAAATGAAAACAATGTGATTGTTTTTGGGTGATGTCATTTTCCAAAAATGTGATGCATTCGTTTATGTTTACAAAACAATATCGGTCATACTGAAAGCTAGTATCGCTCATTGATGTGAATCTACTTCTTTTGTTTTTGGAAAGTCTGGTTCATAGAGATAAAAGGCATAATTATAGATTTCCAAGAAAAAGAAACATATATAAATATCATCCATTGTTTTTTGATAGAAGGGTTTGTAATTTCTTTTACTCTGCTCCTGGCGGAGACGCACCAATTGTTTTTAATTTTAATTTTAAGAAATAGATAGAGATATCCCAACAAATTTGTATTGTTTTTTGAAAAATGGAAAGGCGTTGTTATACTTGTAAGCAGTATGGGCATTACAAAGACCGGTGTCCGCAAAAACACAAAAACGTCAAATGTTACTTTTGTGATGGCCTGGGTCATTATCAAGAAAAATGTCCTTTGAAAAAAGAGCAAATAGAAAATGAGAGAAAACAAGTAGAAAAACGGAGACTAGAGCAAGAAGAGAAAAATGACGAAAAATGGTTTCATGAAAATCTGCCAGACTGTTTTGGTCGGAGACAAGACCTACCTAGAACGATTGCCAATATTGATGAAATCATCTCATTTTTAAAAAATTTATTGGAATGGGAATGTTTTAATATACACACAGAAGATGAGGGAACCCATAAGTGTCTCTTTGATGGAAAAGGGAAAATCTTTGGTTGTGAGTCGCCGCCGCTACGGAGGAAAGTCGACGGAATGTCTATTGAGATATTTATTGATTTTTTATCACAAAAAGGCACCATTGCAAAAATTTCCAATTTTATTGAAACGGATGTTGAGAAGATGGTTGGTACTCTACGCAAGGCAAAAATTGTAAAAGTGGTTCGTGCTCCTACCTCTAAAACACGCAATGACTACTTTATTGGGTCTCGAAAGGTGATGAGGTTGACCGACATAAGAGGTCGAGAAACAACGATCCTAGAACCGGATATTATTAAATGTGAATATGAAAAATTCGTGTCCCAACACAATGCACACGTAAATATTGTCCGTTTGGAATTAACATCTTGTTTTCCATAATAAATGTGAGTGTCACTCACTCACTCACTCCAACACAACATGTTAATTATTCAAAAATGAAAATGATAGAAAAAAGTTCTTTGTAAAAAAAGGTTATAACATAAACTGCTGAGATCGATGGCGGCAACATTGTGTCCCAAAGCAAAAAAAATATTCGAAATACTTTTATGAATTGGAAGAAAAAATTTACATTTTAAAATAAAAATTTATTGTGTTCAACCCTAAACCCTAATTCTAGAATGAAGATCCAGGAAATGAACTAATGAATCCCCAAACGTCGGCTGAGGAACAGTTCGGGATCTTGCTTTTGTGAAATTCCTTCGTGCACATTGATGAACAGGAGTTTGTCCAAACTGCTCGCAATGCTCATTTTGATGAGACCGGTTTTCATTTCAATCAACTTGGCTTCGGTTTTGTTCATTTCCAATTTGTAAATCATCTGAGTGTGTGCGAGACCATCCTCTTCTTTTACGTCCATGACACTATACAAAACATGAATGTATACGATCCAACCCACGTTCTTTTGGAAGGGCAATCCGCTGGCACCGCATAGTCGAGTGACTCTACCGATCGCCTGTGCCAGTGATTCTCTTGACATGGGCGGTTCTGTAATCCATATATGACGAACGTCAAATAAATCAATCCCTTCTTTAAATCCACTGTCTAATAACATAAATCGAATGTTTTCTCCATGGATATTGTTGGAACGTTTGTTGAATTCATTTTTAGCCGCGGTTCCCAGGGCAGCCCGTTTGTCTGCCGTATCTGGAAACGATTCATGCGGATTGGTAAAAAAATGGGAACCTTTGAAACTGGTGGAGGACAATGGTATAAAAGTCAATCTATTAGGACCTCCTTTCCCAGCGGGGATATGCACTTTGTAGGATTTCCGAGAGCCACGGCCAGCATTGGAACTGAATTTGGCTATTTCGAAATTTTCGGCCAATAAAATAGCAGAAATCAACTTCACGCCATATCCACGGTAGTCTCTCCCAAGATCAGTGTAAATGGCGTGTTTGAACAAAGTACCATGTTTTTTGAGATCAAATTGATCTGTTTGATAGATGGCAGACAGCAATCCTTCGTATTTTGAGGAGTATTCCCTCCAATGATCTTTGAAATATTTTTTGTCAAAGGAAGGACTGTCCAAAATCATCTTATTGGGTAAATTAGCCCAATTGGCATATTTTCGAACATTTTTCATCTCTTTTATACTCGAAGCTACAGGAAAAGGTGAATATATTTGAGGTCCGGTTGGTGGTGAGAGGACCCGAGATTTGACAGAGACTGGTGATGGTGAAGGCAATAATTGAAAATCGGGATTATTCTTGCATCCTTTTCCCTTGGTCCACAAACAATGTGGCGAAATCCCCGGATCTCCACACGCGACTCTCTTGTATTTACTGCATCCCGGAGGTTTGGTACTTTTTTTCTTGGATGCTCCGGCACCGGCAGGCTTGGGAACACTCAATTTTGCAACTCCGAGACTGCTTCGAATTTTTTCCAATTGCAGCGGAGTCACTTGAGTGGGTATCAAATGACCCGACATTTTCGTCGGAAACAAATTGGGTTGTTTTGTCCCTTCGAAATAACTAATAACACCTTTCGTATCTTCCATAAATCGATGAAGTCCCGTCTCGGGAGAAGATGACGAGAAATATTTGTGTTCAATGTCTTGCAATGTGATGGGCATTTTTCCCACGTATTTGTTGTGAGCATCCAATTCTTTTTTGGGACGCAACGTCAAATTCAAGAGACGGTTCAGAGACGTCATAGATTTCCCTTCCAAAATCGGAGTGGCCGTCAGTAGAATGACACGACAACTGTTTTGGCCGGATGTCGCATAAGAATGCCAAATGGCCTGTTCGATGTTGGACACATTGTGAGGACGCTCTCGTTGCGGGAGATCGGTTGTATTGTAAAGATTGTGCGCTTCGTCAAAAACAATTACGGTTCTGTGCAACCTATCTTGATTCCAGGATGCAGGAAGACCTAGTCTGTCTAGGCGTGATCGGGTGGCTCCTTGACGTTTGACGATATTTTCGAATTCTAAAAAGGTCAAAATTCGATCACTTCGCGCTGCTCCGAGCGATTTTCGTTTTCGAGTTTTTGCTTGTGGGGAAGCCAAAGTGGCTCCAGACCATCTCTTGCGCACGTAATGATTGAAATTCTGATCCCAATTAGCTGGATCGCGAAGCCTTTCGAGTTCGTCTTGTTCATCCTCGCTGTGTTTTTCGGAACTACGGCCTCCTTGAGCCAGGATTTTTTTAGCACTTTCTCGGACTCGTTCGTGACACAGATCTTTAAACATCGATCCCAAAGGTCCTTTGTCCAGAGCGCGACGTGTGACCCACAGAATATTCCAATGGTCCGGTTCGAATTGGTAACTTAACGTCGAAATGGCCAAACACGTTTTCCCGACTCCGACGCTGTGCCAAATGAGAAGCCCTTTGGACGGATTTAATGGAGTGAAGTATTTTTTGAGGAATTTTTGATGCCGCATGAAAGCTCTGTATCGTTTGGAGGTGCATTCGTTTTTTAGGTCATTCGGGGATCTCAGAGGATAGGCATACTTTTTGTAAATTTTGGCGATTTCTTTCTGAAATTCCTCAGGAGACAACGAAAATAGATGTGCCCATTCTTCTTTGATTTCTCGGATCTTTCCGAAACGGATACTCTGCTCCTCGTTTCGGCGATTGAGTTGTTCGAGTTCTTTTCTGCGTCTTTCTGCTGATTTCCATTTGAGCCCTTCTTTTCGAAAGTGTTGTTCCAATAATTCCCGACGTTCTTCTTTTTCTTTTCTTTTTCTTTGTGAAAGCTGAACACCTAAATCTGTTTCTCTTTGTCGTTCTTCATTCATCCTTTGCAATTGCTGTCTTCTTCTCCGTTCTCTTTGCTTTATTTTGAGGCCTTTTCTTCCAATGTGCGAAGATAGTTTTCGTAAACCGGCTCGTCTTTGTCTTTCTTGTTTTTTCAGAGACTCATCGAATATGCATCTTCGTATTTTTGGGCTCCATTTGCATCGTCGTTTAACCTTTTTAGAATCTCTGGCAATATGAGAATCACAAGCTCGTGTCCAGACTTGACACCCTGTGCGTGAATCCAAACGTTTGGACATTAGGAAAACCTTATTTTTAATATAAACTATTCGAAAAAAAATAAAGCCCCTGAAGAAATGGGAAATTTATTTTAAGCTGCTTCTTTCTTTTTAATGACCGAATTTTGTTTCGGAAAATTGAGGAATTTCGTCCAGACCCTCAGATTTTTTTTGTTTAGTTTTCTGATATCTTCCTCTTTTGGTAGAGCGCGCCGCGCGTGCTGAAGGAATTGGATGAATATTTACAATTGGACTTCATAGAACGCTGTGGTGGCGGAATCGGTGTAAGTCGTTTGATGCGCAGTTTGGAATTGTTGCAAAAATAAAAGTTTATCGATAGCTGGACACGCACCCTGAGATGTAGTGTGAGTAGAAAAAATGAGATCACACATACATGTTTTTTTTTATTTAGACAATATGTTAGACAACGGAAATATTTTGAGACACCCATAAACAAGATGCCATTTCTTGCGCCAAAACTCTGTGTTTTTCATTATTGGGGTCGAATTTTTTCGACATCCATTTGACGAAATCCGCACCATTTTTAATGTGGTTTTGTTCCATTTCTCTTTTACAAAATTTCAGTTTTTTTTGCAAAGACGTATCCATTTTTTTGAATTTTGTATTTGTATTTGTCCCGGCCAGAGGTAATATTGGTTTTTCCCAATTTTCCCACCCGACACTTTTTGAATATTCATCGATCCAATGAGCCATGAAAATAGTACAACTTCCTTCCTATTGGCTTTATAATTACGTTCATAAAAAAAAAGATTTAAATATTATTTTAGAAATGAAATTCAAGAATCTACGAGACGCTATGTACAACTTCACTTTTGCCCAACAAATCAGAGGATTTAAAAACAGAAGGAGGAGCCACGGATTGATATGCGCTCCCAGTCTCACTCAGAGGGGAAGAAAGTGCCTCCAACGCATTCTCAGACTCACCACCACAGGTCATGCACCGGAATATAGCCACGACGATGATAACACCTATCACACCCACGACTACCCAGATTATGATTTTCCAGGCAGATTGACTGGGAGAATTTTCGGAATCTGAATCGTTATTCTGGGCCGAATGATGACGGTGGGGTTTTTGTTGTCCGACATGGACATTTGCTATTTTCGGTTTTCCACACGAATTGCATGAGGGTGCTCCTGTCTTCTCTTGGAGCGGGGGTTCCCGATTATTCTCATATTCTAGAAGATTCTCTGGAGGTTGAGAGTTCTGTTCTGGCACTTGTTGTTCTGGCCCATGTTCATGACTTCGGAACATGGGAGCATTGAAATTCGATGCTTCCACGGCTCCATGGCTAAATTCCGAGCTTCCTGTGGGAGACCCGTTGCTGCTGCTGTCGTGAAATGGAGATTCCATTCTCTTTATTTATTTGTTATATTGTCATTTTCTTCTATTTTTAGATCAGATAAAATAGAACGAATAGCTTCTTCTTCATCATGAAAATATGTATGACTTTGTTCATAATGAATTTTCTGGCAATTTTTTGTGCACAATGTAATTATATATAAAATTTCTCCCCCCACAGAATTTCTGTATTTCATCCCATATCGCGCGAGCCTCTTCTGGAATCAGACAGAGTACTAGGATGTGTCGAGCGAGATAGGGATAATTTATGATGATTGCATATTTTTTTTGTGCAGAAACATTCAACACACGAAAAAAATATTTATATATTAAATTAAAAAATGGGAAATCCTTATTTACCTATTCAATTTTCTAGACTCGGTCCTGTCGAGCTGGCATATGAAAGCAATAATAACAATATCGCTTTTGGATTGGGTCCATGTTCTCAAGCCATCACAATTTCCGGGAGACATCAAAATATGTGCTGGGGGTCGTTCCCTTCCCATTGGTTAAACCAATCGGACTCATCCGCTCATTGCATTTGGGAAAGCAAATTGCAGAATATTCAAGCTTTTTACACCGAACCAAGAACAAACCAAGTCACTCAAGTATCTGGATTGTCTCCAATGCAAGCATCTAAAGTACAACAATCAGCGCAACAAGCTCCTCCGTGTGGAGCGTTTTACGGAGGAATTACTTCGTCACCGAAATGTTAACCTGATATTCTTCTCATGTTCTCAAAAGGCGCTACCTTTTTAAACAAAATAAAAAAATTCATTAGCAATTCTTTGTCCGTCAATTTAACTTCTAGTCAATCACATTTCCTTTTTGTCTTTGAATTTGACGACTGCTGCTGTGTGAACTCTACTATCCGATCTATCGGATAGTAGAG
>PVMS01086873.1_pt1 | contig 27013 bp, 24 predicted proteins | sample 1853461 | NCBI WGS metagenome assembly PVMS01 (sample SAMN08582032, study PRJNA380276) | Marine sediment metagenome, whole genome shotgun sequencing project. | isolation source: ocean sediment barecode stripped | collected 2017
CTTCGCGGGTGTTAATTGAAACTGTTGATCCTAAGCTGGCTCTGATTTCTGCGGCTGCCAACAACCGGTTTAATTTTCCGCGTGCAGACGTGATTAAACGCTTTAAACAAGCCCAGGTTCGGGTACTCAATACTGCAGATTGTGGTGGGATAAGGGTTACAACAGATACATACGGCGCGTTCAAGGTTGATTCTGCCCGCGTTACTCGCAAAGCAATTTGGCGATGGCCAGCAGAATCGGGTTGCCCGTAGGTTACTGTGGCTCTGGTGATTGGGATTCTGGTTGAGAAGTGCTCACTGATCCGCGGCGACACGGGGGGTGTACGCCCTGGGACACGCTCAAGCACATCCATGTGGCGCTCTGCCGCAAACTCCTGTTTGCGAAGGTCCCAGGGCGTACACCCCCCATATCACCGCTCAGTATGGTGGATCCTTGTTGTTTGAATCCCCCACTGTTAGCGGGGATATGGGGTACCTGCTCTCTGAGACCGTGAGCCGACAGGACGTCGGCGACCGAGCGAGCCAGGGATGGCCTTGAAGCGTGTCTCAGAGGGCAGGTACCCCGTGTCGCCGCGGATCGAATGGCACCAGTTTTTAACGAATCCACTCGTGTCGCCGCGAATCATGTGGCACCAGACTTAAACAATCGTAAGCAGCAAGCTGCTCTCTCCACATCACGTTACCTGCCGTCAATCAATGCGGTTTGTTGGTGGAAGCTGTACCAGGCGAACCAGTACATGCGGGTGATGGTGGCCGGGTTTCCGTCGAGTGACGCTGATACGAGGCCATGGTTATCGTAGGTTACGACCAGAGCCTGGCCATTAAAATCATCTGACCACTGACCTTGTTTCGCCAGCCATTCACTATCAATGGCAAATGCCTGCTCGCCAATTTCCATTGCATAAATCACCCGCTTGGGATGCAAACGGGCATCGGTGGCGCTGACCGGCATATATAAACGGTCGCTTTCGGCATAGTCACCATAGGCATCTTTCATATACATGTCTGTTTTAATATTGGCAACGGTCAACACTTCTGCATGTGGGTTTTGCTCGCTCCAGCTTTTCCATTCAACCACTGCCAGTGGCAATGATTTGAGCTGGCTGCCACGGGACTTGCCAGCAAATGATCCGCCGGTAATCTGCTGCCAAAGCGATTCGGTTTGCCGATCGTACATGATCAGGTCGCTGTTGTGCAGCAGGGATGAAACACCGAATTCAAGCACCTGTCCGTTAAGTCTGCGATCGAAGGCAAGCCCCGAACCACACAAGGGACAATAGGTCACAGCCACCGGATCATCGCCAAACCTGTCATTGACGATTTCATGCCGATCCAGGATGCGGGTTGGATAGGCACGGGTTATATCATTATGTGTCAGCACCAGCAGCAGATCGTCATCCTGAAGGTAATCAACTGAATTGGCCGGTATAAACACCGGTTGGTCAATAGAAGGGATACAATCGCGTGCCGGACAGGCCTGCATAATGGATTCAAACGGCACATCACTATCCGCCTGGGTCAGCTTGAACACTTCCAGCAATGCATCCGGCTTATAACCACGTGGATTACCGGCCCGGTTGGTTTGCGCCGCAACAGAAACATTGATGAATGAAATGCATAGCAATAAGAACAACACAATTTTGATTTTCATGACCGCTCCGGATGGGTATTCAAAACTCGTGTACTAGACCTGAATAAGACTGGCTAGCTTTCAGGCGGGAGTACTGCTGTCAATTTCGGGCGTCTCTGCAGATTGTTCCTTGTCATCTGAAAGCCTCGGCCAAGCCTTCAATACAGCTTGTACCAATGTGGCCAGCGGGATTGCAAAAAATATACCCCAGAAGCCCCACAGACCACCAAATACGAGGATGGCGACAATGATCGCTACAGGATGCAGGTTTAAAGCTTCAGAAAAAAGCAGGGGCACCAGTACATTTCCGTCCAGCGCCTGGATAATGGCATATGCGATCATCACCTGGCCAAAATCCCAACCCCATCCCCACTGGAAATAAGCCACAAATGCGATCGGTGCAGTAATCACCGCCGCCCCGATATAAGGAATCAGTACAGAGAAGCCAACCATCGTTGCGAGCAAAGCTGCGTAATCCAGACCCAAAGCGATAAAGGTAATATAACTAACCGCGCCCACGATGACGATTTCACCGGCCTTGCCACGAACATAGTTGGCGATTTGAGCTTCAACATCCGCCCAGACAGAAGACACAAGGTGTCGGTCTGTGGGAAGGTATCCCTTGAACCAGTCGATTAACTGGCGTTTGTCCTTTAACAGGAAGAATACCAGCACGGGAATCAGCACGAACAGCACCAGCAATCCGACAAAATTGCCAACCGAACCCAATGACCAGGTCACTAGTTGCTGGCCAAGAGTTCCGGCTTCAGCACCGACACTGGTAATTAATTGTTGCACCTGTTGCTCTGAAACCACTGTTGGATAACGCTCTGGCAGTTGCAACAAGAGTTCCTGGCCCTGAGAGATGTAACTCGGAATTTGTTGTACTAACTGGGTTAACTGCCGAACCAGCATCGGCATCAGGCCGAATAACAGGAAAAAACCACTGGCGAGAAATAACAGGAATACCAGCACAACAGCGACCAGTCTTGGCAGGCCAACCCGCTGCAACTGTGCAACCACGGCCTCAAGCAAATAGGCGATCACAATACTGGCAAAAACCGGCGCCAACATCCTGCCAAGGCCGAGCACGACAGCAAAACCGATGACCAGCACGATGCCCAGGATAACGACCTGGGGATCAGCAAAGGTGCGCTTAAACCATGCGGTCAGTAGGTTCATGAGTACAAGCTATAAAAACCAGGAAGGCAGAATAAGTGAAAGCAGGTGGGGAAAACCTTAAAAATCCCAGATCCAGGAAGCTTCAAATTCGAAATCCTGATCCAGTTTATCGGTGGTGATACCCAAAACATTGCCACCGAAGGCATATTCGGACGGTGCGTAAGCAGCGTTAACGTTAAGACGGCTGGTCATGCTCATCTGACGGCTGAAACCGATCGTCATGGCATTGTTAGCGAGATCCGCATCGATCGCCTGACTCAGTATCCTGGAACTTGGTGATGGCTGTGTGCGTGAACTGATATCGACGTGCCAGGAAGTACCCTTGTTATCCGCCCAGTTCCAACCGATAGAAAGTACCGTTAAATCATCCCAGGCAAAAGTCGGGCTGGTCGTATCACCCAGCAATGACAGGAAACGACCGGGTAAATTGCGGCTGGCAAATGCACCGACATCACTATACAAAACCCTTTCAACCGAAACATTCACCCATGATCTGTCACTGGATTTAATCGCAAGACCCAGTCTCGCACGTGCAGGAATATCGAAGTTTGCCGGTTGTGAATAGACACCACGGTAGTTGAGGAAATCGTCCATGCTGATGCGTGACTGGAAGCCGGCATCAAGTGCAATGTGCTTGGTCAATTCACTGCGCAGCGCCAGCTGCACACCGGCGCCATAACCGGTTTCAGCATAGGGTTCATAAATCGTCGGTCGCAGCGCCGCTGGAATATCGCGGTTGTACGACTGCAGACCCAATTGCGAAACACCAAAGCTTTGCGTCGCAAACACGGCCGAAATTCCGATCAATTGGTTATCACTCAAATGATGCACCAGGCTGGATGAGATCAGCTTGCGTTCAAGACCCGGTATGCCCGAAGAAAACCCATCGTCGAAGGAGGTCATGCCCAGGCTACTGGATTGATGCCAATCGATATCAAATCTTAGAAATGTCTGTGGTTCACCCAGAAGCTCTGCAGCAAATACTGGCAGGATGGTCACCGCCTGTTGATTGATCCAGGAAATATGCAATGGCTCAGCAGCAGGATCGAGCAGGTAATCAGGTGTCAGTTCCCGGGCCAGGTAATCCTGCCACGGGCCAAGCTCAAACCCCAATACATAAAAGGGTGTCAGCCCCGTACCGCCGGCACTGAAGCCGGCCATTGGCAAGCCTGAAACGCGCGCAGCAGAAAGCGCCGGGAGCATGCCCGCCACTAGCAACAACGCTGTCAAAAACCGATATTTCACCGTTGACGTCCCAAACCTGTACATATGCATTTGTAATTATGCGGAAATATGGCAGGAAAACAACAAAAAGTCAATGAAAACCACCCTCCGCCAGGAAATCCGACAGCTAGTTTTAACATTTCCACAAAAGAAGGGTAAGATATTGTTTTAATTTAAGAAGAGCCGCCAATTTTACAAGGCGATTTTAGTCACAAAATAGCGGATTTTCTATAAGAAAAAGCAAGCTTCGTTGTGTTAACGCAACAGTAATCATTGCACTTACTAGGCTTGTTCCAGTTCGCCGTCCATATCCAGTTCCACCAACTCCGTGTAACCGCCGATGGCTTTGCCATCTATCAGTATTTGCGGCACGGTGTTGCCACCGGTCAAATCCCGCATCTCCTTTTCATTCGAGGCATCAGCCGAGAGCAGGATTTCCTCATAGGCGATACCCCGTTTGGTCAGCAGGTTTTTTGCCGCGTAGCAAAAGGAGCAATACTCTTTGGTGTACATTTTTACTTGCATGATGGCCTTTGCGAGAAAATCCGCGATAAACTAGGAGCCTGTCCGAGAATAGAAGCCGTAGCGATGGCTTTTCCGCAGTAGGCTCTGTATTCTCGGACAGGCTCCTAGTGCTTGTTGGACGAACGAATGAGCATAGATAATGTCTCAAACACGTGGTCGTCAGTCTCAGGGAAAGTATGGGTCCGGTCAAGCGAAAACAAGGTCTGCCAAAACATCTGCTGAAACAAATACTGATCGCGGTGTTGATCGCTGCCGTCAGTCTGTCAAGTATCGCCCAGACCGACCGCGTGTATTTACCCGAACTGGGCAACTCTGCCAGTGATGTTCTCTCCAGCGCCGAAGAGCGGGAATACGCCGCGAGCCTGGTTCGTCAGATGCGTGCTTATGAGCTACTCGTTGAAGATCCGCTGATTAACGACTTCTTTTCCGATATGGGATACAACCTGGTTTCAAGTAGTGACAAGCCCGGGGCTGCCTTCACATTTGTCATCCTTGACCAGGGTGTTATCAATGCCTTTGCAGCACCTGGTGGCATTGTTGCGCTGCACAGCGGACTGATCCTGCTGGCCGACTCGCAGGATGAAGTCGCGGGTGTGTTATCACATGAAATCGCCCATGTCACCCAGTTACACATGTACAGGGCCTTCGAGAAGGGCAAAACCATGAATATTCTCGCCATGCTGGCCATGATGGGGCTAATCCTTGCCTCCGGCGGTAATGGAGAAGTCATCACCGGCGCGGTCATGGGAGCGCAGGCAGCAGCACAGCAGGCGCAGATCAATTTCACCCGGCACAATGAAATCGAAGCAGACCGGGTCGGTATCAGAACCCTGGCTGCAAGCGGCTATGACCCACAGGGTATGGCGGATTTCTTTGAAAAAATGGGACACTCCATCCGTGCCAATGGGGAGGGGCCGCCAGAGTTTCTGCGAACACACCCGGTCTCCGTGAACCGAATTGCCGAAGCCGAGAGCCGCATTCGAAACCTGCCACCGGTCGAAGCGGACGAAGGCAGGCAGTTTTATATCGTGCAGGCCAGGCTCAGGGCCTTGCTGGAGAAAGACCCGAACAAGCTGATCAAGCATTTCGAAACCGAGCTGCTTAAGGAAAAAACCGAAGCACAACAAAACGGCCTGCGCTATGGCCTGGCGATCGCCTTCCAGAAAAATTCAGCTTACGATAAAGCAGAGTCCCTGCTTGGCAACCTGCTGGAAAAAGAGCCTTCAAACCTGGCGTTTCAGTTGCAACTGGCAAATTTGAATCTGAAAAGAGGTCGGCAACAACAGGCCCTTGATACCCTGTCAGATTTGTACCAAAGCTTCCCGGGCAACAAGGCCATTGCGCTCGAATACGGTAACGCATTGCTGTACGAAAACGATCCTGTGCAGGCTGAAACGGCCAGCGTTGTGCTGCGGCAACAACTGGTCTCCCAAAAAGATGATCCAACCCTTTACGCCTTGTATGCACGCGCCGCCAATCTCGCCGGTGATGAAATCCGGGCCACCGAGGCCATCGCGGAATCCTACTATCAGCGCGGTGGTGTTGAAGAAGCCATCAGCCAACTTGAAGGCCTTGCAAGGCAATCCGACCTGGATTATTACCAGCGCGCCAGGGTAAGCGCACGCCTGACTGAACTCAGGATAGAAGCAGGCGACACTGACCAGCCGAAACACGAAGGATAAGATTTTCAAAAAACACTGAATATTCAGGTGGGCATTGTCATGATAATGTCACACTCCACCTTATAATAGTCAGGACAACCATGGTCAGGAAAACAGTGTGACAGCGAAAAAAATCAACGTTCTGATTGTTGATGATGAAAAATCTATTCGCGAGATGCTCATTTTTGCCTTAAGCAGCGCAGGAATGAAAGCGCGCGGGGCCAAGAGCGGCAAAGTAGCATTGCTTAAAATTTATGATAAGAAGCCCGATATCCTGTTACTCGACTGGATGATGCCCGGCATGAGCGGGCCGGAATTAACACGGTATCTGCGTAAAGACCCACTGACCGCCAATATTCCCATCATCATGTTAACCGCCAAAGCCACTGAAGATGACAAAGTGACCGGCCTGTACTCAGGTGCGGACGATTATGTTGTCAAACCATTTTCACCGCGGGAGTTGATCGCGCGCATCTCTGCGATCCTCCGCAGAACGACCCCCGGTGACCATGATGGAAAGATCAGGACCGGGCGCATCACCATGGACACGGAGTCCAAACAGGTATTTTTTGGAAAAAACCCCATCCATATCGGCCCGACAGAATACCGGCTGTTGGAATTCTTTATGACCCATACCCGGCGCGTATTCAATCGTTCGCAATTGCTGGACCATGTCTGGGGAACTAATGTTTTTCTGGAAGAGCGCACCGTGGACGTGCATATCAGGCGTTTACGAAAAATCCTGGCGGTTGCAGACCTTGATCACTACATCCAGACAGTACGCAGCCATGGTTACCGGTTTATAGCGGAAGAATCCTGAGAACGGTGCGCACCACTACTCATATCGTTCGCCTGTTGGCCGGTTTACTGCTCGCGACACTGATTGGTTGGTGGTCCGGCCACCTGCTCCTTGTACCCGCCCTGGTTCTGCTCGCCTACCTGTCCCTGCAAGTTTATAACGCCATACGCCTGCACCGGTGGCTGGGGTCGTGGCAAGCGGATCCACCTGAAAACCCGGGGGTGTGGTCGGGAATATTGGATCGTATTGCGGCTCTGCAAAAACAGAACACAGAGCAAAACCGGCAGTACCAGTCAGATATCGACAATTTTAAAGGAATGGTTGACGCCTTTCCTGACGCCATCCTGGTCATTGACAGCCAGGGCAACATCCTCTGTGTTAACAAACCCGCCGTTAAGCTGTTACGTCTCAAAACACCTTCTGACCAGGGCCAGACAATTACCAGCCTTTTTCCAGAACCAGCATTTTCCGAATGGCTGGCAGACCAGGACAGGATGGAGAGCAAGCTGAAAACCCCCTGCCCCGGCAACAACGAAACCAGCTTAAAAATTAGTGCTGTGCGCTTCAGAAATAATCAGCGCTTGTTAGTTCTGCGGAATATTACAGATGTCCAACACCGCGATCGAATGCGCCGGGACCTCGTAGCCAACGTTTCGCATGAACTACGTACGCCTTTAACCGTGCTACTTGGTTATCTTGAAGTGCTGGATACCCAACCGGACAAGCCGGACCCGAAAGCCATCAAGCGCATGTACAAACAGGCCCGTCAAATGCAGGCCCTGCTCGAAGATCTGCTCGAATTGTCAAGCCTGCAGGAATCAAGTAGCCAGGGCAGCACGGGCGAAGTTGAGATAAACGTTCCCGCCCTGCTGGCACAACTTGAGGAGCAGGCAGCTGAAATCGGTCAGGTTGATCACAAGCTGGCTTTTGATATTCAAGCCGGTCTGAACATGTGGGGCGTGGAAGCCGACCTCGCCAGCGCATTCCAGAACCTGATTGTCAACGCCATTCGCTATTCGCCAGAGCAAGGCAGCCTTGAGGTTACCTGGCAGGAAACCGGAAACAGCCTGGTTTTTTGCGTTAAAGACAATGGTATTGGAATTCCCAGCTATGATATCCCACGAATCACCGAACGATTCTACCGTGTCGGCAGCGACCGAAACCGGCAAACCGGTGGTACAGGCCTGGGCCTGGCCATCGTTAAACACGTCCTCAACAGCCACGATGCCAGGCTGGAAATCACCAGCGTGTTGGGCGAAGGCAGCGAGTTTCGCTGTATTTTCCCACTAAGCCGGAAAGCCTGAACTACCGGTCAGACAAAAACTCCTTTTTCTGTCATTGAACTGTCATTTCAGGCCGTTACCATGTGCCTGAAATCACAATACACATGACTAAAGGAGCATCTGTCATGACGTCTAACAGGCGACTTTCCACCCGTGTTATCACTTTTGTTTGTGCCTTTCTATTGGCATTACCCGTGGCATCGCAAGCGGCATCTGACGAAGACCTGGCTGCCATGCGAGCCCAGTTGCAGGCTTTAAGCGAACGACTCGACCGCCTGGAGGCCGAAAACAGGGAACTGACGGCAGCCAATGCCGAAATAGTCAAAGCCAACCAGCAAACTGCGGTTGCAGTCGCGGAAGTCAGCGAGCAAGCCGAAGCCGTGGCCGTTGAAGTGCAAAAACAGGCTGAAGCAACTGACTGGACTGATACTATCCGCTGGAAAGGTGACTTTCGCTATCGCTATGAAACCTTCGATATCGAAGATCAGCCTGACCGTGACCGCAACCGCATCCGCGCCCGCGCACACCTGGGCGGCGATGTGACGCCCACCGGTGAAGGAGGGCTGGGCAGGGCCAGCGGCGGCGAAGATCCGGTATCTTCAAACCAGACACTGGGAGGGGGCTGTTCAAGCAAAGGCCTTAACCTGGACCTGGCATATTTTGACTGGTCGGGTATGGACAATACCCACGTGGTCGGCGGTAAATTCAAAAACTACCTGATTGACAGCGGTAGAAACGCTTTGCTGTGGGATAGCGACTGGCGCCCCGAAGGTATTGGGTTCAACTGGGCAAACGATCTTTTCTTTATCAATGCTCTGGGCACATGGATCGAAAGTGACAGCAAGAAAGAACAGTCATTCGCCTATGCAACCCAGGCGGGTATCAGCATGAAGATCGGCGACGATGTAAAACTGGTCGCCGGCGTTGGTTACTACGTGTTTGATACCAAGGGTCTGCATTCTTTCTTCGGCGATGACGACGACTTTTTCGGCAACAGCTTTGACCCTGACACCCTGACCTATCTCTATGATTACGAGGAAATTGAACTATTTGCCGGAATGAACTTCAGCCTGTTCAATCGCCCGTTACTGGTCTATGGCACCTATGTTGAGAACCAGGCCGCTGATGAGGACAATACCGCCTGGTCTTATGGCTTCAAATACGGCAAAACCTCCAAGCTGCATGACTGGGACGTTGGCTACATGTACAAGCATCTTGAAGCCGATGCCGCCCTGGGCCTGCTGGTTGACTCCGACTTCGGCGGTGGTGGTACCGATGCCAAGGGCCATGTGTTCAAAGGCAGTTATGGCCTCGCCAGGAACCTGGCGGCCAAGTTCACCTATTTCATCAACGATGCCGGGCTCAAATCCGGTGACCCGATTGACTTTAACCGGATGCAGTTGGACCTGAGCTTCAAGTATAAATAATTGTAATCCACGTTTAACCGGATAATGTGCCGGTAGCATTAAGACGGGTCCAATCGGGCCCGTTTTGTTTTAACATACGTCTCCATGATTCTTGCTTCTTCACGTACCCTGATCGTCCTGTTGTTGCTAGTCATCGTAGTCGTACCGGTGCAGGCGCAGGAAACGACGCGGGTCCCATCTGACGAAAAGAAAGAGCAAGCTAAAGCTGAAGAAGTTGAAGCTGCGAGCGACCTGCGTGAATCCATACACGAAAACCTGGAAACCCTGTCGGAGGATGCAGAAACAGCCGAAGAATTGAAAAAAACATCCGCAAGTGATAAGCCCGATGAGCAGCAACAAGAAGATTTCGCAGAAGTTTCAGTCCCCCAAACTGATGAATCCAGTGAGTCTCCAGCCGAAGACAAGTCGATTCTTGACTTTTTCAAATCGATACCAATTTACCTGCAATCCGTCCCGGAACGGGTGCCATTTATCCGCGACCGGGGCCTAATATTCTTTGGCCGGACAGAAGTGGATTACGCCCAGTACTCCTCCGGCATAACAAAAAGTGACTCGGGGTTCAGGGTTCGAAGCCTGCGCGCCGGCCTTGCCAAGGCTTTCAAACACGACTTATCTGTTAAAGCAGAAATAGATTTGACCGATGGCGACAGCAATTTTGCAGATTTGTATGGGCGCTATCGCCACAAAAAATATGGTCTGTTCACCGTTGGCAACCAGCGGGTCGCGCAAACACTGGTCAATCAAACCTCCAGGATATCCCGAACCTTTATGGAAGAACCCCTGCCGGCAGAAGCCTTTGGCCTGGGTCGCAGACTGGCATTGGGCTGGGATCTTAATAAGCCAAAAGGCGGTGTTCACATGACACTGTTTGGCCCCGATCTGAATGGCAGCATCGGCGACTCCGGCTTTGCCGGACGTGTTTATTTCAACCCGACACGCAGCCGCTTCGCACTGTTTCATGTGGGTGCATCCTTCGTATTGGAAAACATGAGCCGCAAAACACGCTTTTTTTCTCATCCTGAATCACGTGTCACCGAGGAACGGCTGGTGGATACCGGCGTTTATGATGATGTCAGCGAACAGAGAATTGCCGCACTTGAAGTCGCCGGCTCAAAAGATTCAATGATGTTCCGTGCCGAGTTCTTTCGTGCAAAATGGGATAGGAACACATCTGAAGACCCTGTTTTTAAAGGTTTTTATGCGCAAGTTGCTTGGGTCTGGAGCGGTGAGACCTACAAATATACCCAGGGTAAATTTCTCCGCATCCGCCCGCAGAACCCACGCGGGGCATGGGAAGCCGCTGTCCGCTTTTCACGGGTTAATCTGAATGACCAAGGAATTTTTGGTGGTGAAGAAAAGAACCTGACCTTTGCAGTGAACTGGTATGCGCCGGCAAATCAGTTCCGTGTCATGTCCAACCTGATTTTTGTCAGGACGGATGAACACGCCGGTGACGAGAGCCCAACCATTTTTCAATTGAGGGCGCAGTTTCATTGGTAACGTGAGCGTATAATCAACTCATGACTTCCGACCCTCAATTGGATACCTATGCCGCTGTCGACCTCGGCAGTAACAGCTTCCATTTACTGGTCGCCAGGCGTGAGCATGGCGAATTACGGGTACTGGATCGGATTAAGGAAATGGTCCGCCTGGGCGGCGGACTGGATGCCGACGGAAATCTTGGTCCGGTCGTTCAGCAGCGCGCACTGGACTGTCTTTCCCGCTTTGGCCAGCGCCTGCGGGGCATTCCTGCCAAGAATATTCGTGCAGTTGGCACGCAGACTTTCCGGCGACTAAAGAATGCCAATGACTTCCTGCTGGCAGCTGAACAGGCCCTGGAATTCCCGGTGGATATTATTGCCGGCCGCGAAGAAGCCCGCCTGATTTACCTGGGGGTCACCCAGTGGGTTGCCGGCGACCAGCAAAAGCAATTGGTCATAGACGTTGGCGGCGGCAGCACCGAGCTGATCATCGGCGAAGGCTTCGATCCGGTTGAAATGGTGAGCCTGCAGTTTGGTTGCGTTTCACTGACAAACCGCTTCTTTGCCAATGGCAAAATTACCGCAAGGCGCCTGAAAAAGGCCCAGCGTGCAGTGGCGGCAGAACTACAGGAAATTCAATCGGTATACCGCAAGGCCGGCTGGCAAACAGCTGTAGGTTCGTCTGGTACGATCCGCTCAGCAGCGGCTATTTGCGAGGCCAACGGCTGGTGCAAGAAAGGCATTACACCCAAAGCCCTGGAAAAACTCAGACAGGTAGCGCTGTCTTTCGATACGGTCTCAGATATCGCGATTGATGGCTTGAGTGAGCGCCGTCAACCCGTATTCATTGGTGGCCTGGCCATCCTGCTGGCCTGTTTCAAGGCCCTGCATATCAATGAGCTGGTCATTTCACCGTTTGCCTTACGCGAGGGTCTGTTACATAACCTGCTTGGGCGACTTGAACAACGCGACCCGAGGGACAAGGCGGTCAAGGCATTGATGACCCGCTTTGCAGTTGAGCCGTCGCAAGTGGAGCGCGTGCGTCGAACCGCGCTGAAAATATTTGATCAACTATCATTCGGCCAGCTGCTTTCCCCGTCACACAGGGCGCTTTTAATCTGGGCCACCGAATTACACGAGATCGGACTGGGTTTATCCCACAACAGCTACCAGCAACACTCCGCCTACCTGGTCGAAGCATCCGACATGGCTGGGTTTTCTCGCCAGGAGCAGCTTTTCCTGGCCGCACTGGTCGGTTATCAGCGGCGTGATATCCCCGAAGACTACGCTGCAAGCTTACTCAAGCGTTTGCGCAATGCGCTGCGTATCACGCTGCTGTGTATGCGCCTGGCCTGGATTTTTTGCCGCACCAGGGAAGACGAGGAAATCCCTGCTTTTCGTATCAAACTGGTTGATGAAAACGTTTACCTGGCCCTGCCGGCAGACTGGATGGAGACGCATCCGCTGACTATCGCCGACCTCGAGTATGAGCAGCAAGCACTGCAAACGACCGGTTTGAATCTGGAGATAGTTTACCTGGATGACTGATTGGCGACCGACAGCCTCACCACAATACCTGAAGGCACGGGCAAAATTGCTGCAAGGCATACGCAGTTACTTTTCTGATCAGTCTGTCATGGAGGTCGAAACCCCGCTAATTTCAATGGCCGGCAACACCGACCCTGAAATCCAGTCGGTCAGGACGGATGACGGAGGCTATCTGCGTACCTCACCGGAGTTCCCGCTCAAGCGCCTGCTGGCTGCCGGTAGTGGAGATATTTATGAACTGGGTCGCGTATTCCGGGCCGGCGAAGTCGGCCGTAACCACAATCCTGAATTCACCCTGCTTGAGTGGTACCGCATCACTTTTAGCTACCATCAATTGATGGATGAAGTCGCAGCACTGGTTGTATATTGCGGCCAAGGTAAATTTGATCACTGGTCACAGCAAAAACTCAGTTACAGGGAGTTTTTTCAACAGTATTTGGGTATCGACCCTTTCACGGCAGATATTGATGAACTGGTAAGCACAGCGAAAGAACATGGTATCAGTGATATCGAGCTCGGCCGCAGGCAATGGCTGGACCTGCTGATCAGTCATTTCATCCAGCCCGCCCTGCCGGACACACAGCTGACTTTTGTCTACGATTTTCCTGCCAACCAGGCCGCACTGGCCAATATCCGCCAGGACACACCGCCAGTAGCCGAACGCTTTGAGCTCTACCTGGGGCGCACGGAACTTGCCAATGGCTACCAGGAGTTAACTGATACTGCAGAACAGCAACGGCGTTTTGAATACGAGAATTCGCAGCGCAAGAACCGCGGCGAACCGGTTTATGCGATGGATGAGAATTTGCTTGCAGCGCTGACACACGGACTGCCGAAATGCGCCGGCGTGGCGCTGGGTGTAGATCGACTGTTGATGGCTATCTGCGGTGCTGACTCACTTGACGAGGTCGTAGCTTTCCCGTTTTCACGTGCCTGATTGCTTTGGCAACGTCACCCGCACTTCCAGGCCGCTCCCCTTGCGGTTGCTTGCGCTTATCCTGCCACCATGGCGCCGTACGGCTGATGCCGCAATCGCCAGGCCAAGACCATGGCCGCTCGACTGACCAGCAGACTTCCTGGCACGCGCCTCATCGACCCGGTAAAAAGGCTCAAAAATGCGCAGCAGGTGTTGTTCAGCAATACCGGGGCCTGAGTCCTTAACACACACTACAATCTCGTGCTCAGAGGAAGTTGCCGCACTAAGCTCAATAGCACCATTTACACCACCGTGGATCAAGGCATTGCGCAACAGGTTTTCAAATACACGCCAGAGCAAATCCCGGTCTGCGTTCAGTAGCAGCGGTGATTGCGTTTGCAATTCAACCTGATGCTCATCGTCACCGGACTCATAGTTCACCGTTTCAACCAGGTCCTGCAGCAATTCTGCCAGGTCGAAATTTTGCAGCTTCAATTCCTGTGATACCGATGATTCACGCAATAAACTCAGCACTTCATCAACCAGTTTTTCCAGCCGCTCACTTTCCAGCTCAATCCGGTTGAGTTCTTCAATCACCTGGTTTTGATCCTTGTTGCGGGCTATTTCGAGCGCCACACGTAATCTTGCCAGCGGCGATCGCAACTCATGACTGACATCCCGCAGTAAACGCCGGTTGGCCTGCTGCGATACCTGCAAGCGGCTTGCCATTTCATCCATGTCCAGCGCCAGTTGCCCGAATTCATCTTTGCGTTGATCCAGCGGTGCACCAACCCTGACAGACAGATCACCGGTGGCCAGCTGCCGGCTTGCCCGGCTCAGTTGCCCCAACGGTGCCGCCAGGTAACGCGCCAGTAAAAAGCTGACCAGGGCGCTAATCACCGCTGCCACAGCCAGTCGCATCTCCACGCCGCGCGGGCCGGGTGCCAACAGCATGCCCGGCGGTCTGCGGCGGGTGCTGATCAAGGTGTAGGACTGGCCGTCAGCATCTTCCAATTGCTTTCTGGAAACCTTGGCCCTGCCTCGCCTCAGTTTATTCAGTGTATCTTCACGGCCCAGCAACTCATTGCCATCCGCATCCACAATAAAAATATGATTGCGCATCCCGCGTTGCAAACTGCGCAAGGTACGCTTTACCTGTTGCTCACCGCCCTCGCCCATTTCCTGCGCTAGCCTGGCCTTGAAGCGCTTTAAATTAACTTCAAACCCCCGCCCGGGTTCTGCAACCGCGTATTGCAGAATGACCGTCTGGTTGATCCAGCTGACAACGACCGCAAATGCCATGATGCTCAACCACAGGGCAAAAAACAGCTTCCAGAATAAGCGTGGCATTAACCGCCGCCCCCTACACGGTACTGATAACCAATCCCCCGTATGGTTTCGATCCGCTCACTGCCATCACTGGCCGGGCCCAGTTTGCGACGCAAATTGCTCACATGCATGTCGATACTGCGATCATAGGCCACCGGCTCACGGCCCAGGGCCGCCAGGTACAAATCCTTTTTCTCGACCACTTCACCACTACGTTGCAGCAGCAGCTGAATGATGCTGAACTCAGTGCTGGTCAGGTCAATGAGTTCACCTTCGCGATGAAGTTCGCGGCCTCCCTGATTTAATCTGAGATCGCCCACCTCAAGGGTCGCAATGGTGGAATGAGCACTGGAACGCCGGAGGATCGCACGAATGCGGGCCAGCAGTTCTCGTGGATTGGCCGGTTTGGCCAGGTAGTCATCCGCACCCAGTTCCAGGCCGATAATACGATCGAGATCATCACCACGACCTGTGAGCATGATCACCGGCAATTCGGATTCCTTACGCAGGTTACGCAACACATCAATGCCGTTCATGCGCGGCATCATGATATCGAGCACCATGGCATCCACACCCGGCCGGCGTGATTCAATCAACGCCTGCTCGCCATCATGTGCAAGCCGCACATCAAAGCCTTCCTGGCCGAGATACTCATGCAACAGGTCACAAAGCTCTGTATCGTCATCGGCTATAAGTATGGTTTGTGTCATGTGCCTGCCGGATTTCTGTGGAGTATAATTTTAACCAACAATAGTGGCTTGAGGGTGACTTTACCTTTCTTTACACAACCATAACCCAAGCAGACGGAGAAATGGTGTCTGATAGATTGCACCAAACACCACAAACCCAAAAGCAGGAGAAACCTATGAAGAGCCAAATGAATACCCTATTGAAAACCATCCTTGCCGCAACATTCCTGATATCGGCTGGTACAACTTTAGCCCAGGATAACGATAATCGTCCCGGTCAACGTGGCCAGCGCAGTATGCAGGGTATGCCGGTGGTCGAACAGCTGATGCGCTCGCTTCGTCGCCTGGATCTTTCCGACGAACAACAGGCCAGCATTCGGGGCGTCATGCAGGGCATGAAAACTGAGATCAGGCCGATTATGGATGAAATGAAAGCGGGACATATGCAGCTGAGAGAATTAGTAAAGGCGGACGAGTATGATGAAAATGCCGTTGCCGGACTGGCCGCAAGAGAAGGTGACCTGACTGCAGAACGCATGGTCATCACCAGCCGGGCACTGTCAGAGATGTATGGCTACCTCACCGATGAGCAGCGCGCCGAACTGGAAGAAATGGCCGCCCAACGTATGGAACGTCGTAGCCAAAAGCGTAAGCGGTCAACCGGAGAGGGGTAATCGCCCATTGTTACGTTCAGCAGCGTGATCCCGGCGCGAACCGGGATGACGTTGCCACAAAAATAATTAACCCGCTATTTTCTCCGCCAACCCCCGCTGGCATCACGGATGTAATTACCCCTGAGCGTTTTCTCAATGGCGGTATTACCACCCACTCTTTCGACTTCAGCAAGACTGGTGCCCTGCTTTTTCGCAATTTTCTGATAGCCTGCCTTGCGCTTGGCGTTGACATCATTGACCAGTTTTTTGATGTCCGCAGGTACGTTCTGCTTCACCAAACCAATATAGCCATTCGCCTGTTCACCAATCAGACCGTCGGCCTTGGGTTGGGTCAAAGGGCTGGCTACAGCAACAGATATAGCCATCATGCTGATTAACAGCGCAAGAAATGTGTTGGTGATCCAGTTATTCCGTTTCATTATCGTGGTCCCATTTGCCTTGTTCATTGAATTATCCCGTTGCCTGTCATCATCAGAACATATCGTCTTCGAGCAGTTCTTCAACCTGCTTTTCGACCTTGATCAGGATTTCGTGTTTGATATTGATGTTCATATTGATTTCTATCGGCTTGTCGGGTGCCTCAACCTTGACAGTCGGCGTACATGCCGAAGCCAAAAACAGCAAAGCTACTACCATTCCTAATCGATTCATTGTGTCACCTCTTGTGGTCCATCAATACTACCTTGTTGGGCCACTAGTCCATTGACCTGAATTGTTTTCCTGAATGCCTACCCTAACAGCTTGAACTGAATTTTGCCTGAACATGAAATTATTGGTTACCTGCTCCTGACTTCATTCAGAATCGCTTCTTCAAAGTCCCCGGTAATGAACATGGCCTCGAAAAGCTCCGGAAGTGAACCGCTTATATTCAGATTAAACACAACGGGATGTCCCCCATACAGATCGGGATTCTTGCCCTCAAGACGGATGGCAATCTGATAAGAACCATCGGATTGGTAGTTGACCGTCCCGGAAAGGTCTTTGTATTGAAAGTTCTCCAGGGCCTGCAATCCAATATTGCTGCCCGCTACACCCTCCTGCGTGTAAGCCAGTCGTCCGGGGCCGGTTGAATTAAATGTCCCATTCTTGATGTACACGCCCGCTTCATCACTGCCGGCAGGCAATGAAATATCGAGAAACCCCGTGCCTTCAAGCCCATCAATATCGGCAAATGCCAACAGGCGGCCCAGACTGATATGTGTCATTTCAAGTGTCGTGTCCTCAATCCTGTTTTCTGCAAATCGCAGACTACTGAGGTTCAACCGGCCATCAAATACTTCCGCATAGAGATTTTTCAGGCCAAAAGTGTCTTCGCTTTCAAGATTCAGGTCAGCACGGATTTGTGACACATCAATGCCGCCAGCCAGTGCCAGGGTCTTAACTGCCACCGGGCCTTTTGCAGAGATTGTTTTGCCATAGCTTGTATCGAATGCAAAACTGGCTTCGCTGGCGCTGCTTTCCAGCATGGACGCACCCATTTCATACCCGCTGATCGTCATTTTGGCTGTCATCTCATCACCAATGACCACATCACCCTGCAGGTCAATATAGCCATCGGTTAACTTGATTGATTCAGGCAGTTCGAAATGGGCCACACGCAGCAAACTACTCAATTGTGAGAGCTTGATGGTGCTGGCTGGCAGCGAGATATTCCAGCGCTCAGCTTGCGTGTTGCCTGCAAAGATAATTGGTATCTGCAGGCCGGAATCGAACCTGACGGTGCCCGAACCCTTGACATCAGAGGTGCTGAGCAAGGTATAAGTGATATCAACGTCAAAGCCCGTCCATGTTTCACCTTCTAACTCGGTGGCAAACCCTTGTGTTTTTGTGCTCAGTTTTCCAGCCAGGTTAATCAGGTCCAGTTCCTGCCAGGCGATTTCGGTTTTAGTGGCAGAGGTGGCCATAGGTGAAATATAACCCTCTATGAATGTGCCATTGCCCGTGCTTACAAGCGTACCGTTTTGTGAGATTAGTTCTGCTGTAATGGACATATCATCTGCGGAAATCGTCATGGGTGGAGCGTGCTCGTCGCCGGCTACGTTAATCACCAGATAGGGAGCCGTGACGAGCCCGTCAAATTCAAAATTTGCGTTTTGGTCGGCAAGCTGAAAATGACCAGTGCTTGAAAGTGACAGTTTATCCGCTTTTAAACCGAGATCGTCGGATGCATAGCTGAAGGGTGCATTTTCTATCCAGTCAAGCGTGATCAGGCCGTTTGCCGTAGTGGCATCCAGCCCGGAAAAGTCCTCAATCTCGATTTGCAGGTCGGTGGCTTGCAGACTGATGTTACTGTTTGCAGAAGTTATTTCGAGTTTGACATCACCGCTAAATTCCATTGATGGGATATTGCCGGTTTGAATCACAAGGCTGCTGTCTGCATCCATCTCAGCGCGCGCCATAGTTACTGCCTCGGAAGTTCGTTGCAGACCGGGCACGGCTTGCATGATCAACTCGGGGATCCGGCCGCTTGTGTCCTGAAATTGTATTTCAGCAGGCTTTGGCAGCGTGACGGAGATATTCTCATCTTCCCGACTGGCCAATAATGCCACATTGATGTTTAACGACCCGCCATCGAATTCTGCCTGAAATTGCTCAGCAGCCAGCGATAACTGATCTATCACATTCTGTTCTTTGCCCGCAAAATCAGCCCGCGCCATCAGTGTGCCGCTCGCATGGGTCAATCTGCCGCCGGTGCTTTGCGCCAATACCCTATCAAGCCATTTCTGATCAGCGGTTGCTGCATTAAAAGTGGCCCGAATCTGCGCCGTGGTATCCAGTGCCGCGCCTCGCTGTTCAAAAGCCACCTCCAGCCATGCTGGCAAATCTGTAGAAGCGGGGAAACGTATACTGGAATTGAGGGAACTCACGTTTACATCAACTTCGATGCGCCCATTAACACCCGGGCTACCTTCCAGGCTCACATCTGTAGCGAAGTGAAAACTGCCATCTGCCCGGGGAGTCAGTTTCAATGCCTGGAAATTCAGTACCAATGGGCTATTAATCACCTGGTTCAACTCGTGATGCAGGGCCACACGTGATTTCAGCACAGATGATTCCGGCATTTTTCCGGTAAGTTTTACAATGGGCAGAGACAGATCATCAAGCGTAAGCGCTTCAGCATCACGATCTTCGGCAGCTAGAAAATGAACATCGAGCGAGAGCGAGCCGATTTCTGTTTTCAAACCCCGATAACTAAACCGGATATCAGAAGCGGCAACTTCAATTCCGGCTGCCTGGAGCTCACCTCTCACGCTTAGCGCATTGATATTGATTCCGGAGAACCCCCAATAACCAGCATCCAGCGTATCCAGTTGCCAGCCTACGGGTAACAGTCCGGTCGCGACAATGGGCAACCATAATGGCGTAGCGGCATAAATACCGGCAATTAAAATACACAGGCTTAGCAATAGCTTCAGCAGGAGTTTCATTGATTGTCACCTTCCTCAATACCTGCAAAGTATTGTGGATAAGAGTCGGCCAACTAATGCACCCGGTCGGAGACCTCATCCGGTGAAACACTGATCTTGCGTGAATCTGGATTCAGGTCAAAAGGAAGCTGGATGTTGGTAAGACCCATGCGCGTCAGCAAACCGCGCAATTCCTGCGCCAGCAATGGATAAATTTGCCGGGCCAGGCTGGCGTGGTGGTTGGTGAATTCTGAAATATCAATCGGGGTGCCCGATGTCTGCTGGTAAACGGTTTCGATGCCAATTTTTGCCTTGAAAGCAGGATTGGAATCCTCGCTTTTGCCACCAATGCAAATCAGTCTTGCACTGACCTGGTACGACGGTAACTTTTCACCTGAATCCATCTCCATCAAGCGGGGCGTCAGGTTCATTTCAAGCTTGGCATCCTGCATCTTGCCTTCGCGCGAAACGCGCAGAAGTTCGGCCTGCAGCAGGGAAATCTGAAAATGTTGAAGTATGAAGTGGTCGAGCAAGTTCATCTGTTGTCACCGGATGAGTCAATGCGCTCAATATATTAGGGTTTGGTAGATAGAATCAAGTCAATTTTTAGTCATCCACCACCCGCCAGAAATACCAACTGGCAACGGAACGGTAGGGTGCAAGGTGTGCGGTGACATCCAGCACCTGTTCGGGCTTGGGCAGTTCCGGCAAATCATAGGTCAACTGCACGCCTTTCTGAATACCCAGGTCTGTCGCCGGCATCACGTCCGGACGACCAAGCGAAAACATCAGGTGCATCTGTGCGGTCCAGGGGCCAATCCCGCGTACGCGGCACAGGTTCTCGATGACGGCGTCATCATCCATTCGGGCCATCTTGCTGGCGGCGGGCAGGCTACCGGAACAAGTGTGCTCGGCCAGGTCAATGATCGAAAGCGCCTTGTTATTGGAAAGTCCGACAGAGCGCAACGTCGTCACCGGAAAATTTACTGCGACCGAAGCCAGCGGCCTGTTATCTTCGAACAGGGCTTCAAACCGCGCATAGATTGTGGCCGCCGCCTTGCCTGAAAGTTGCTGGTAGGTGATCGATCGTGCCAGTGAAACAAAAATATCCCGGTCTTTGCTCACCTCGAGTTTGAAGGCCCCTTTTTGCCGCATAAGCACGGCAATTTTCGGGCATGCGTTCCGTAATGAGTTAACCGCCTCAGAACGGTTGTAACGTAATCTGCTCACAGGTTCTCAAGCGGTTTCAGAATATCTTCCTGCGTTTTCACCATGCCTTCATATTTATACTTTGCAATGCCATAGGCCCAGTCGCTAACACGCTGATTGATTTCTGCGACCCTGTTGGCCACATCCTCAGCCGCCTGTTGCGCGATATCGTCTTTGCCATTATCCACCACTTGAGCCGCCGGGTGGCTGGCACTCAGATGCACCAGGTGTTGGCCATCTGCCGCGACCATTTCTGCCATGATTTCCAGGCCGGAGAAGGTCAGCAGTCTCATTCTCACTGCATCCTGCCAAGCAACGCTGTCAGCTGAACGCACAGATTCAAAATCCAGCAATGTCAATGAGGAAGCAAAGGAATTTACTGACCAACTGCTCTGAGTTTCCCTGCCTGGAGGTAGCCCAACAAGATCAAAATCAGTCTGGTCTGCAGAAATCCTGGTAACGAACACCCTTCCGCCTGCCGGATGAATGATCTCAACTTCGGCAACTTCCGAAGCGTTTATATCAATGATTCTTTTGTCAGCCCAATCCAGCGGTTCAGTAGGGACATCGAGTGTCCGGTCCAGCAATGCACTCGCCGCTGAATCCTGAAGGCGTACATATTGACCCGCCCCGACCTGTGCCGGGTGGCCAATCAGGATACCTGTTGTTGCATCACCGATACTGAGTTTCACCAGCACGCTACCCGCATCCTCCGAGGCAACATCCTCCACACCCAACCGGCTGTAATAGCGGGGCTTGTCGGTTTTCACCTGGGCTATTTTTGCCTGGGCCAGACCCACCAAAAGTTCCTGCAGTTTCGGCCAGTTGGCATGGTAGCCCTCCATCTGCTCCAGCCGCCAGTCAGCAGTGGTCCTTGTCAGCGTTGCAACCACCGTGTCTCCTGCCGTCACAATATCAACACGATTCACATCGTTTATCCTGTCCGCCAGCCCTGGTAACAACAAAGCATCAGTCGCGGAATCCTCAACAGCGTGTTCCCCGGGCACGAACACCAATACAGCAACCAATGCCAGGATAGTTGCTACCAACAGATATGCAAACCCACGCTTCATCTAGTGCTCCCTTCACGTCGTTTGCGCCGGTAACGCCCGAACAGCAGCGCGGCCATGATAATCAGCAGCGGTACCAGCACTATATTAATGAACTTGAGCCGCATTCCCAGCGCCTCGATATCCCGGGTCAGTTCATGCTGAACCTGGCGTAATTCACTGCGAATTTCCATTTTCCGATCCATGAACCGCTGCAATTCTTCCTGTTGTTCAGTATTCAGAACGGTTAACTCGCCATCCTGTCGCGCTGACTGCATTTCGGTTAGCGTACGCTCGGTCTCAGCCAGTTCGCCCTGCAGGCGCTCTTCGGTCTCGCGGAACTGTGCTTCTGCAGCCAAACGCAATGCAACAACGCGGTCAAAAGGCCGGCTGGTACTGGCCCTGGCACGAATTCCGATCAAATCATTGCTGCCCAGCATCTGGTCGGCGATATTCACCACCAGGGTTCCGTTATCGGCAAATGAATTCACCACGGTCTGCCCGAGAAAGTTCTGTTTTTGCACCCACAGACGATCTGTCAACACATCGGTATCGGCAAACAGAACGACATGGATTCCGGCTTCGCTGGAAGCTTTGAGGTGTGCATCTTCTGCAAACCCCTCCGGTGCCAGCTCATAGGCAGAATGGGCCTGCCCAGTGATACGGGCCGCCAGCACATACTGGTCACCCGTGGCCTGAAAACCTTCTTCCAGGTCCTGTGGGTTGGCCAGGAATCTGAGTCGTGAAGCCGCGATGGGTGCCGAACTGTTGCTGCTCTTGACCAGCGGTTCAAAATTAACACCCACACCTTCAATAGGCGCCAGCCAGCCGACCGATGAAAAGTTCACAACTTCAAGGTCTGCGCTGGCCACATCAGTGGTGTTCATGCCATTGGTCGTCACCGACAGGATGCCCAGATGGCGGATCGGGGGTTGTCCTGCTCCCTGGTTTACCTGCAAAGCATAGGCACGATCACCTATGACCATGCCGGTATCAAATTCAACCCCCCAGGCAGCCAGCAATGGCCCCAGCGAAGAGCTCCCGCCGGCGTTCATTCTCGAGGTGGGATCATTGGGGTCGCCACCCATATCAGCTTCGGCCAGCGGGTCCATGAAGGCCAATACCCGGCCACCCTGCAACACATACTGGTCAATTTGATAAAGCATTGCATCGCTGAGATCTTTGGGATGGGCCAGCACCAGCAAGTCCAGATCATCCGGCAGGGTTTCTGTATCTACAGGGATCTCCTCAAGATCAAACAACTGGTCCAGCTGTTGATAGATAATCCAGTTCTCGGGGATCTTCGGTACCATCGGATCATAACCGGGGGTCATATCCAGGCTGGAAATCAAACCGACACGTTTGTGTTGCGGGTGCGACAAAGACGAGACCATCCTGGCGAGGTCGTATTCCAGGAATTTCTCTTTGTCCGGTTGCAGGAACGGCATCACCTGTTGACCATCCAGTGTGTTGGTACCTACCAGGCCAAAATAGAGCACATCGCCTGCCGCACCCACTGGCACACTCTGTAAGCCAAACTGCGCTGCCTGGTCTTCCTCGGGTGAAAAAGCCCTGGGGTCGACCCGGCGTAAGGTCAGCATGCCACCGCTGTGGTCTGCAAATTCCTCCAGCATTTCGCCGGCCCATCGCGCATAACTGCGAAACTGTGGCAGGTCGCGGCTGACATCTTCAGAAAAATACAGGGTTAACGTGACCGGTTCATCCATACTCGCAAGGATATTGCGGGTCCCGTCACTAAGCGTGTACAGGCTGTTTTCAGTCAGATCAAAACGCATGCCTTTGAGAAATACCGAAGACAATATGGTCAGGGCAACAAACAAAACGGCCAGCAATGCCAGTGCGCCGGCTGAAACTAATGAGCGGTTTTTTTGTTGCATCATTCAGCCTTCTTCAGTTCGAGTATCAAAACATTGGCAAATAACCAAAAACCGATCACCAGCACAAAATAGACCAGGTCGCGCAGATCAATGACACCTTTTGAAATATCCGCAAAATGCTTGAAAAAGCTGAGCCCGGCGATACCGTCAAGGATGACTTGCGGCGCCCAGCCTTTAAACAGGTTCATCACCATGGGCAGCCCACTCAGCAGGAACAGGAAACAGACCACCACGCTTAATATGAAAGCGACCACCTGGTTACGTGTTAAAGCTGACATACAGGATCCGATCGCCAGAAAACCGCCCGCCATCAACCAGCTACCCAGATAGCCTGCCAGGATCACACCATTATCCGGCGAGCCCAGGTAATTAACCGATAGCCACATTGGAATGGTCAGCACCAGTGCCAGCCCTATAAACAGCCAGGCTGCCAGGAATTTCCCCAGTACCGCATCAACCGTCGTCAGCGGTAGCGTGAACAGCAGTTCAATTGTGCCCGAGCGTCTTTCCTCTGCCCACAGGCGCATTGAGATGGCTGGCACCAGGAACAGGTATAACCAGGGATGAAAACGGAAAAACGGATCAAGATCAGCAAAACCGCGTTCGTAAAGGTTACCCAGGTAGAAGGTAAACACACCGGTCATGACCAGGAAAATCACCAGGAATACGTAGGCGACCGGCGTGGCAAAATAGCCCGTCAGTTCCCGGCGCATGATGTTGATGGCGCTATTGCCCGCTCCACTGTTCATCATGTTGCCTCCTTACCGGTAATACTGCGGAAAACTTCGTCAAGCCTGCCAACCTCAAGTCGCAGGGCTGAAACCTGCCACTGGTGCGTAGAAATCGCTGCCGTGATCGCCTCGAACAATCCACTTTCGTCTGCCGGAAACAAGGTCAACTCACCCTCACGCAATTCGGCCTTTGCCACCTCCGGCAGTTCACTGAGAACGCTGGCCACCTTTTCAGCCCCGGCAACGACCATCGATACTGCATTGTGGTAACGCGAGCGGGAAATCAATCCACGCGGTGTATCGTCGGCCAGTAATTTGCCATTAGAGATAATCATGACGCGATTACATACGGCTTCAACCTCTTCCAGGATATGGGTCGAGATGACGATGATCTTGTCTTGCGCCATGTCCTGGATCAGGTGGCGGACCTCATGTTTCTGGTTGGGGTCAAGACCATCGGTCGGTTCGTCCAGGATCAAAATTTGCGGATCGTGGATAATGGCCTGTGCCAGTCCGACGCGTCGATTAAATCCTTTGGAAAGGGTTTCAATGGTTTGATGTGCGACTGCCGACAGGTTCAATTTATCGATCGCTTGGTCTACGCTGCCATCCACATCCCGACCACTGATCAACCTGGCGCGCGCGACGAAAGCTAAAAACTGTCGTACGGTCATTTCACCATAGCTCGGCGCACCCTCAGGCAAGTAGCCAATATGCTTGCAGGCCGCAACGGAATGCTCGGTGACGTCAATACCATTGATCAGTGCGGTACCTGATGTCGGTGTCAGGAAGCCTGTCAGCATTTTCATGGTGGTTGATTTACCGGCCCCGTTCGGACCGAGGAAGCCCAGCACCTGGCCGGCTTCAACAGTAAAACTCAAATCGTCGACGGCGGTGAAACTGCCATAACGTTTACATAAGGATTTCGCTTCGATCATGGTTTAGTCCAAAGCCAATTGCGTTTAAATGCGGCTATTGTCACGCCTTCAAAAAATAATACAAGCCTGCTGTTTCCTGTAAGCCAAATTGCCTGTATCGTGAAGGGCTTGGCATACAGGATTTTTACCAATATTACATGGAAAAACTGATCGAACTAGACCATATTCCCGACGGACTGCTCGAACGCCCGGCGTCAGCTTTACATCATTCACTTGATGGCCCCACCCTGATTCATCTCGAAGGCAGAAACAAGCAGCCGCTGTTCGTTTCTGTTCTGCAACACGGCAATGAAGACACCGGCTGGGAAGCGATACGCCGCTTGTTGAAAAGCCATTATGAATTTGATGAACTGCCCCGTTCTTTATCTATTTTAATCGGTAATATCCGTGCAGCGAAACATCGCTTGCGCCGCCTCGACGACCAACTCGATTACAATCGCTGCTGGCCGGGTGGTTCTCATGAGGACAGCGAGCCTGGCAAATTGTTCCGGCAGGTGAATGATCGCATGCGCAGCCTGGCGCCAATTGCCAGTATCGATATACACAATAATACCGGTCTCAACCCGCATTATGCGGCCATTAACCGGGTTCGTCCCGAGTTTTTGCGCCTCGCTTCAAATTTTTCTTCCAAAGTGGTGTTCTTCACCACACCGCTGGGCACGCAATCCATGGCATTTTCCAAATTCTGTCCATCGACGACGCTGGAATGCGGCCAGGCAGGAGAAATTCATGGTACCGACCACAGCATCGGGTTCCTGGAAACCTGCATGCATAAGAACGAGATTCCGACCACACCACTGGACGCCGATGAGGTACACCTGTTTCACATGGTTGCCACGGTCAATATTCCCGATGATGTATTAATTGGCTTTGGCCGTGTGCCAACCGAGATCGCCTTCCGGGAAAACCTGGACGTGCTCAATTTCCAGGAGTTGCCGACCGGCATTTCACTGGGAGACGTTAACGGCGGGCCACCAAAACCCCTGATAGCGACCGACCTTGATGGGGTCGATGTAACGGATCATTATTTCAGATTTGACCGCGGGCAAATTGAAACAGTTCGAGAGATCATGCCGTCCATGCTTACCCTGGACCGCAGGGTAATTCAACAGGATTGCCTGTGTTACCTGATGGAACGTATTCATTTCGAAGACCATGTTGAAGGTACGGATCATGATCCGTTGCCGGAAGGGATTGGGCGTAGCGACCGGCCCGGTGAGCCTTCGGTCCAGGAATAATGCGCGTAGGAGGCGCGTCTCGCGGCGATTATGCCCATGGATGGGCTGTATGTCGCGAGAGTGCACGACTGCAGGGATGCAGGAGGTAGAGCCATGCCGGGAGCAATTGCCGATGGATGCACGTAGCGACGGTACCAGGATTGCACTGTCTTTATCAAACAGCTTCGCCGCGGGGA
>PVMS01010319.1_pt1 | contig 26977 bp, 27 predicted proteins | sample 1853461 | NCBI WGS metagenome assembly PVMS01 (sample SAMN08582032, study PRJNA380276) | Marine sediment metagenome, whole genome shotgun sequencing project. | isolation source: ocean sediment barecode stripped | collected 2017
CATACACGTAGTATGTGAGCATTTTGAACCGTTTCGCAACACCGCCATGGGCACTTAGATTGTTTTTGAGATAGGTTCTAACAGCCTGTTTTCATTAATTCGTCAAATATATATCCTTCACCAAGAATCTCAAAAAGTAAGTGATTTATATCTGTGGTTTTCCGGTCCCTGATCAATTCAATGAGGCCTCTGCTTATCAGCTGTTCAAAAAGATGCTTATGGGCTTCAGGTTCGTGATTTTTAGCTAATAGTATTTTGCGTATAGCTCCCATCAGCTTCAGAAACTCGGCATATTCGTTCCCGAAATCCCTTTCAAGATCTTTTCGCAGTTTTTTTGCAAAAGCGGGACTTTTTCCGGAAGTTGATATGGAAATCATCAAATCCCCCCTGTTGACGATAGACGGGAGAATAAAATTGCAGGCTTCAGGGCGATCTGCGATATTACATAAAATACCAAGGAGTTCTGCATCGGCATGGATCTGCAGGTTCGATTCCTCATTGTTTGTTGCTCCGATAACAAGGAACTTGCCGTCGAGATCAGAAGTTTGATAGGGTCGTTTTTTTAAAATGATTGAGCCGTGATCGGCAAGTTTAAGCAGCAGCTCGGCAGCATCGGTGCTGACAACGGTTACTTTTGCACCACAGTCAAGCAGAGTCATTGCCTTTCGTGTGCCCACGGAGCCGCCGCCGACTACTAAACATTTTCGATTACGAATATCGAGATTGACTGGATAATATCTCATGGTGTCTCAGAAGAAACAATGAAACATTCAACAATGTTCTTGCTTATAACTCTTGAAAGGGCTTCTCTCCATTGACGTCGAATCTTCCTGACCGGACTGCTCCCCTATACCCCGCCTTTTAAGGCGTGATATAGGGGAGCAATATGAAATTGAAAAAATTCACACCGGGCTGCGAAGCACTGCCGTAAGGCAGAACCCCAGCACTTTAGGGCGAGGAGCTTCACTTATTGATAATCAATTTATATCAATCATGAAACTCGTTTTCACAGTCCTAAAATAGCATTTTCAAGTCAAAATAGCCACTCTAATTAAAAAATACAAGCAATATTCACGGCCTTTCTTGTAATATCAAACAATTAGCCTGGCCAGACGCCATCGAGCACAGGAATCAGCAAATCCCTTAGCTTAGTTCGAGGGCCAATGAGCTATTCTGCTTTTCCACTAATCAGGCTATATTTCTATTTTCATAAGATCTTCTGCCAGAACGAGCGGGCCGGCAAAGGTTTTGCGGCACTGTTTTTCAATATCTACCAGGTCGCATTCTGGATAAAAGTGGGTTAAGACTAGCTTGCGGACATTTGCCAGGCTTGCAATTTCACCTGCCAAAGAGGGCGTTAGATGCCCTTTGACCTTCAAGGCGTCGGGAAGCGCTGATTCGCAAATCAGAAGATCCGCATCCCTGGAAAGGGTGACAAGGTTATGGGAAAAATCCGTATCACCGGAATATACAACCGATTTTCCGTTGGGACTAGTTATCCTGTATGCTATACTCTCTTCATTGTGCTCAACAGGAAGTGATTCCACCATAAAATCATCAAAACTACAAGTATCACGAGCGTTATTGTCAAGCTCAACTATGTTTAAAAGACCAGGCGCGAGTTCGATCCAAGGACCATAGACCATTTTCAACTTGTCATAAAATGCTGAAAAGCCCTTTCCGGCAACAAACGTGATCGGTATTTGACGTCGAGTTCCATCAGGGTATTTGTTGGCAAACAGGAATGGGACCAGTTCACCGGTATGATCAGGATGGAAATGGCTGTAAAAAATAAATGAAACATCGAAAATGGATGTTTCAGCTTCAAGAAGCCTCCTTATGGTGCCGGCGCCGGAATCGAACAGCAGCACTTTGTCTTTTATTCTCATGAGAACCGAACAGGAGCTTCGCCTGAGTGACGGTACACATGTGCCTGAACCGAGTATGGTCACTGATATTTCCATGGTATTAGAAGTCACTTTTTCCCTGTTTTTTTTTCAATCATATTGACAATCCAGTTTAAGAGCTTTTTATCATTCTTGTAGTCAACGACATGCTTTAGATCTGCAAGTGGAATTTCAGCACGTGCCATACTTTCATGCCCACCGGCAGGACCAATAAGACCAAAACTTTCTTTTGCCACTTTGCCGGCATTTTCACGAATTCCGTCATTTCTCAAGACAAGAACCAGCGTTTTATCACATAAGCCTGAGACAATGCTCCAGTTGACAGAATTAATTCTCATGAAAAAATCTGCAATGAGTACACACACATCCGGGTTCATTACCTGGCCAAGATGGGCAAAGACCATGCCTTTTCGCATGTGCTTGTGTTCTAGGGCGCGTTTGAAATATTTTAAAAAATCGAGTTTGAGGTCTGACCGTTCGATCTTACGGGCAAGGTGGATATTTGCATGTCGATAAAGAAATTGAAATGATCTGACATCTTCAATTGTAGTTTGCCGCTTAAAGTTGTCTGTATCGGTCTTGATGGCATAAAACAGGGCTGTGGCCAGTTTCGCAGAAGGTTTTATCCTGGCTGCCCTTAAATATTCGGTCATAATGCTGGCTGTGGCTCCATATTTAGGGCGGATGTCTAGAAAAGACGCTTGGACACCGGTATCAGGATGATGGTCGATGATTACATCCGGTGTGTATTTGGCAAAAGCTTCATGATGATCCGGCTGGGAATCAACGATTACAAAGCGGTTGAACCGGGATTCGTCTATTTCATTAATGTGAATGAGGGCGACTCTCAAGAGTCGAATCATGGCAAGATTGTCAGGGCGTTCGACAACATTGATATTGGATATGGTTACACCTGCGACCTCGCGCCATAGCAATCTCTTGAGAGCCATGGCACTTGAAATGGCATCCGGATCTGCGTTAATTACAATCAGAACATGATCGTCACTGGAAAACTGATTATAAAGACGACGCAATTTTTCAGCAGCAGAAAGTTTCATATAGATTCTTAAACAGGTATCACTCGCAGAGACCTTTGCAAAACGCACTCTTTTGCCCAATTTCTGTGTCAGGCTCAACATTTTGCACGCAGTGAAGCTTTAACTTTATCCTCAAAATACTCAATGTATTCCTGTGGTTAAAATTTTCGCCTTCCTTGAACTTGAACAACATTGAGCATTTTTCAAAGGCCTCTCGCATTATAATTGATAATCAGACACTAGTGATGACAACAATATTTTTTATGCAAACAGAAGTTTTGCATTATGGCAATATAAAATTTGACGTAATTGCAGTGAAATATTATAACAAGATTGGTATTATTATTAAACAACCAAATGAAAAAAACTTATCTACTTGACAGTTGGGAATAATATCTGCTATCTGACAATTGTTTTTATGCCAATAATATTTGAAGGAATTTTTATTTATCATTTCAAGCAGTTATGGTCGCATCAAGTGCAGGAACAGAAAAAAAAAAGATTTTTGACTATAAGAAAGATCGTGTATGGGCCGAAAATCTTCACATTGTAACGCAACTTGGCCTTACCATGGCCGGGTGCATTGCTTTTTGTTTTTTTATTGGATTTTATCTTGACAAATGGTTGGAAACAAAGGGTGTTTTTATAACAATTTTTATTATTTTAGGTGTTATCGGCGGCGGAGTTGTAGTATATCGTCAGATCCTGGAGATAATTGAAGACGAGAAAAAAGAAAAGTAACACTTTAGCTTTTTTTAAGAAATTACCGCTTCCGGTATAATTAAATTTTTACTGAAAAAACTCGTTGATAAAGGCTCGTAATTAAAGAACCTGCACGGACTATTAATAAAGGTTTTTGTTTTAATAGTATGTTTCATTTTTAAATCAAATCGCTTATGGTTCTTTCATAACGAGCCCTGATCCACTCAAACAGTTTCCAGCACAAAATTTAATCATACCGGAAGCTCGTTTTGATCTAATTGCTTCAAAGAACTAAACTGCTACAAAGAAAAAATACAGATTAATGGAATCGATTAGGCAAACCCAAAAAAAATACTGCTCCACAGCAATTGCAGTGGCGATTGTAGCAGGGCTTTTATTTATCTTAGCCAATCAAAGTCCTGTTGGCAAGGGTTTGATTCTGGGCACGGTGTTCAGTATTGTAAATTTCATTTTAATCGGTGAAACGATTCCACAGAAGATAGGAAAATCAAAAAATAAAAATATTTTTCTATCTCTTGTTTCTATCTTGTTGAGATATTTAATATTGGCTGTACCGATCATATTGGCCATTAAATTTGAACAGTTTAATCTGTTTTCTGCAATTGCAGGGATTTTTATGATCCAGTTGGTTATACTTGTTGATCATGTAATAACTATTATCTCGCCATCCCGTGAAAAACAGTTATAGGAAATCGTAAATTATGGGAGAACTAGGCAAGCTGCATCAGTTGATCATCTCTTTTATGGGATACGACTTAGCCTTCAACCTTGAAGTTATTTTAATGACATGGATTGTCATTGCGACACTGATTTTTTTTGGTGTTATGTCCAGCAGAAAAAGGGCATTGCTACCCGGACCTGTGCAGGTTTTAGGGGAATTGTTTGTATCAGCGCTATATAAACTAACCGAAGATGCCCTGGACGAGGAAATGGCAAAAAAATATGGGCCACTAACAATTGCTTTATTTATGTTTCTGCTCCTTTCCAACTGGCTGGGCATAATTCCTCACCTTGGAGAGCCGACAAAGGATCTTAATACGCCCTTAAGCCTCGGAATCATGGGATTTTTAATTGCTCATTATGCCGGGATAAAGGCCAAAGGCCTAAAGCAGTATCTTAAGGAATACTGCCAGCCGATCTTTTTCATGGCGCCGCTGAATATTATCGGGGAATTCGCAAAAATCATTTCAATTTCCTTTCGTCTGTTCGGGAACATCATGGGCGGTGCGATCATAATACTGGTTGTATCCTATCTGACTTACAGTATATTTCTTCCGCCTTTTCTGTGTTTACAATGCTTACGATTGTTTATATTTCGGTGCAGGTAAAATAATTTATGGAATTTGAAACTCAAACACTTGTAAATATAGCTGCTTATGTTGCCGGCGGCATTTGTATGGGAATAGGCGCCATAGGCGCAGCGATTGGTGAGGGTTATACGGCAGCGCTAGCTAATGAAGCTGTATCACGAGATCCGGAACTTTCCGGCGATATTTTTAAATCCATGCTGGTGGGACAAGCAATAGCCGAGTCAGCCTCAATCTTTGCCCTTGTAATTGCCATTTTGCTCCTGTTTTTAGATATTCCAATCACCGGCCTTTTGAAGGCGGCGGCCCTTTTGGGGGCGGGTATCAGCATGGGCTTTGGGGCAATGGGTTCAGGAGTGGGATCGGGATTTCCGGGGGGGCAGGCCTGCAGAGGAATATCCCGGCAACCGGCAATGACGGGCCGCTTGACCACCAACATGCTTATTGGGTCGGCCGTATGTCAGACACCGGCCATATTTGCCATGGTTGTGGCACTTATACTCATGTTCATAGATTTTGGAAACGTACCATTTAATCCCACTTGGGCGGCCTTGTTGGGGGCAGGTATTAGCATGGGACTTTCGGCCATCGGTTCAGGCTACGGGGGAGGGATGGCAGCCGGAGCAAGCTGTGAAGGCATAGCCCGGCAACCTGAAACTGTCGCAAACGTGACCACCACCATGCTTGTAGGACAGGCTGTGTCCCAGACTCCTTGTATCTTCGGTCTTTTGGTAAGCTTTATACTGATGTTCAAGGCATTTCCGGAAACCACTGCTTTGAGCCCTGCCATGGCCCTTTTGGGTGCTGGTATCAGTATGGGTTTTGGGGGTGTTGGTCCGGGAATAGGCAACGGAATGGCCGCAGAAGGCGCCGTGAGATGGGTAGCCAGGAATGTTAGTCACCAGGGAGAATTAATGCGAACCATGTTGATCGGGCAGGCTGTTTCGCAATCCACGGCCATTTATGCCATGGTTGTAAGTCTTGTCCTAATTTTTGTGGTTTAGGTTTTTAATTTGTTATTGTAATTTTAATGAGGAGGAAAAAATGGCAATTGAAGGTGCAGACATTGTTAAAGCAGCTGCGTTTATCGGAGCAGGTATTTCAATGGGGTTCGGCGCCATCGGCCCTGGCGTGGGTGAAGGAATGGCCGCAGCAAAAGCATGTGAAGCAATAGGAAAGAACCCCAAAGAGGCAGGCTTGCTGACCAGAACTATGCTCGTTGGTCAGGCGGTTGCCGAATCTACGGGTATTTATTCCCTTGTTATTGCTTTATTGCTTTTATTTGTTGTTTAATTTTTTGATGTTTTTTATGGAAGATAGGCGATGCAAATTATCAGCACTACAGCTCTTATAAGTATTAATGGAACATTAATTGCTCAGGTTGTTTCTTTCCTTATATTCTTGTTTATTATCAATCGTATTATGATTCGCCCGTTACAGAATTCAATGGCTGAAAGGGATAACCATATCGAGAAAATGAAGCAGGACATTATAGATGCGGATAAGGATGTTGAGAACATTTCAATGCAGCTTGAGGAGCGCAAATCAGCAATTATAGCGGAGGCACTTGGGATAACAAAAGAGCTGGACCAATCAGGAAGCAAGAAGGCTGATGAGATATTTGTTTCTGCCAGAAGTGAGGTGGCAGCTTTAAAAGAGAAAGCCACAAAGGAAGTTGACGCTCAACTTGCAGAAGCAACAAAACATCTCAAAAAGGAATCTGAAGCCCTGGCGATCAATGTCATGGAGAAAATTCTGGATCGGAGGCTGGCTTCATGAAAAAATTCAATATAAAAATCCTATTCTGTTGTTATATCATAGTAAGTGTCTTAAGCTTCCTTTTCCTTAGGCATGAACGGTTTTGGTATGACCTGGTTTTGAGGTATTTTAATTTCGGGATCATTGTCTTTGTTTTTATTAAATACGCCAAAACGCCTTTAATGGATTTCTTGCGGGGTCAAAAAGAAGAATTAGCCCGGGAACTAAAAAAAATAGAGGATAAGAAGAAAGAGGCTATTGATAAAATCAATGAGGCCCGCATAACACTTGAAGAAAGTCAGGAGCGTTTTGCCGAGCTAAAAGAAAGGATTGTTCATCAGGGAGAAAAGAAAAAGCAAGAGATTATCAAAGAGGCTCATAATCTAAGTAAAGTTATGATAGAAGATGCAAAGCGGAAGATAGAATACCAGATCCTCCAGGCAAGAAACACAATCCGTTCACAAATGTTAGACGCTGCAATTGATTTGGCTATGGAAAGACTTCCTCGAGAGATTACTGATGAAGACAATGAAAAATTCATAGATCAATATATTGCCAGCACCATGCCTGAATAACTCTTATTTTTAAAGAAAAAAACCCGGCTCGAAAAAAGCCGGGGTTTTATTGAAATACGTGTTGGGTGTTGGCCCATTATTATGAAAAAAATATTCGCTCTTATAGATTCGCTAACGCCATTATAACATCAACCGCTTTTTCAAAAGAAATAAGGCTTATGTTCAAATTCAAGTGAAACAAAGATTGGTCGTCAAAGCTCTCTCCACACATAAAGCGGCGGAACCAAAGCTCATTTATATCCCTTTTTTCTATAATCTCTTTAACCCGGTCCCGGGGCGTCCCGCGTTTTTCAACAGCGTATTTTTCCCGCCAATCCATCGGGGCAAACAGGTTAATATGATAGCAATTTTCCATTTCTTTTAAGAAATAATATGCTGCTCGCCCAATGATCACTACATTATCTTCCTGGGCCACCCCCAAGATAAGGTTTTTCAAGCTGATTTGATATTCATGCTCTTCGACAACGCTTTTATCGTATCCCACAATTCGCTCGATATAACTTTTACTGAATATTCTGGAGAAAACGTTAGAAATTCGGTATTCTCTACTCTTCTCAAAAGACTCCAGGGTTTTTTCCGAAACATTCAGATCTTCGGCAATTTTTTGAAAAAGAGATTTGTCAACGTACTGATAATCGAGCTTTTTTGCAAGTAACCGCCCCAGCTGCCTGCCGCCTGAGGCAAAGTCTCTACTGATGGTGATGACAGCCATAAACTTTCTCCCCTTTGATTAAGCGATTATTATGAAAGAAAATAGGATTTTAAACTTATATTAGACAATATTTGTGGTAGTTGCAAGACAATCTTTTTTCAGTGGCAATGTACAAGACATCAACACATCCTAAATCCTGCAATCATCGAGTTTTCCGGTATAATGTAACCGTAATTCAAGATTGTTTATGCGGGTTTTAGTAAAAAAGTTAACACGCTACCTTTGATGTCAAACCCTTTCGAACAGGGGTTTAATGAAGATAATGATATGTTCATGGGAATTTTAGGTTGATGTATCAGTTCTTATCATCTATCAATGAATCTTAATTACCTGTATGCATGTGGGACACGGTTTTCATAAAGCAAAATTAATAAAGGAGATTTAATTTGTTAGGTACAATAGTAAATACCATAGCAATTATTGTTGGTAGTATATTGGGTCTTGTTTTTAAAGGTGGTATTCCAAAAAAATATAATGTTACTATTATGCAGGCCATCAGCCTTGCTGTAATATTGATAGGTTTTAGGATGGCCTTGAAAACCGAAGAGATATTATTGGTTGTTTTCAGCCTGGTAATAGGAAGTTTAATGGGAGAATTATTAAGCATCGAAGATAGATTGGAGAATTTCGGTAAATTACTGGAAAAAAGGTTTTCTAAGGCCGAGAATGGAATAGCAAAAGGTTTTGTTGTTACCAGTTTAATTTTTTGCGTAGGTTCCATGGCAATAGTGGGTTCATTGGAAAGCGGACTTTCCGGTAACCATCAAACCTTATTCACAAAATCTGCCCTGGATGGCTTTTCGTCTATAATTTTTGCTTCTTTATTTGGAATCGGCGTATTATTTTCCTCAATATCGGTATTTATATATCAGGGATTTATAACCATGGCGGCAACATTGATGAAGCCGTTTTTAGTCAGTGCCGTTATTAATCAAATGTCTGCGGTTGGCGGATTATTAATAATGGCGATAGGATTTAATCTGCTTGAAATCCAGAATATCAAAGTCGGCAATATGTTGCCAGCCATATTTATTCCACTTGTTTATTATATGATAAAACAACTGGCGGCCTTTTAATCCAAATCCAAAGATTTGTCAGAAATTTAAACAGTTCCGGAAAATTTATCTTTAAGTGATATGTGCCCAAGCTATGGTGGTTAGTTTGACAAAATTAGAATCTACTCTGACGTTACAATGGCGGTATAGGTTTCCTGCTTGACACATTAGCGTTACTTCACTATATTTTTTTTCATTTGGGCGTTTTCGTTCCTTCACGTGATAAAAACAACTTCTGGGCGCACGATTTTTTTTATTGAGGATTTTCATGGCGTATTTGGGATACATTCGAGCAAATCCGAAAAAGCAAATAAAGGAATCGATTATGAAAAGTCTACTATATGCTGTTTTGAGCTTGCTTATTATGAGCCAGACAGTCATGGCGGATGATATAAGTTCTGCCGAAAAAGTATTAAAAAGCAAACTTGACGCAGTAATTGTGGTGTTGCAGAAAAATGATCTTGAACAAGAGACAAAGGACAATGAGGTCATCGAAATTGTTACACCGATGTTTGCTTTTTCACTAATGGCTAAGCTGAGTCTGGGGAAAAAATACTGGTCCGGCCTGACCAAAGAGTATAAAAAGAAATATACGGATCTTTTTGTTAAACGCCTGAAGGAGTCATACCTGGAAAAGCTGAATCTTTATACAAATGAAATCATCGTCTATAGAGCGCCTGTTCAGGTAAAGAAAAAAATCCATATTCCAACGGAACTGATTTCGAAAGACAACAAAATAGAAATGTTATACAAGCTTTATAAGTCAAAGCGCAGCTGGAAGATCTATGATATAGAGATCCAGGGTGTCAGCATTATTTCGACCTACCGGTCTCAGTTTGCCGAGGTCATGAGTACCGGGACTATTGATGACCTCCTGCTGAAACTTGAGAAACAGGAAAAAGAAAAAACCGCCTCTTAAGCTATCAATATGGTACAATTTTATTCTCAGCTAACACGTTTTTTCGACAAGGTCATCCTTAAGCGACCTATCTTCGTCATACTATGTCTTCTGGCAGTGGTGATTTTTCTCGGTTATAACGCAAAGGACTTTAAGCTTGACGCATCAGCCGAAACGCTGCTTCTCGAGAATGACAAAGACTTGCAATACTCGCGGCTCATTAGTTCACGTTATGGAGAACATGATTACTTATTGATGACCTATGCCCCCAAAGACGACCTGTTCTCAGATAAGGCGCTGGAAAAACTGACCCGGCTGCGGGATGAATTAAGGCAGCTGGAAAGGGTGTCATCGGTGGTTTCAATACTGGATGCCCCTCTGCTGGAAAGCCCTCCTGTGCAGATCAAGGAACTGGTCAGCAATATCAAGACTTTAGAATCGTTAACCGCGGCCATAAAACTGGTCAGAATCGAGTTCAAAGAGAGCCCCCTCTACCAGGACCTTCTTGTAAGCCGTGATCTTAAGACCACCGCCCTCCAGATCAACTTCAACATCGATAAGGTATATCAGGACTTACTGGCCCGTCGCGACCATTTTCGGGAAAAACAGGCCTCAGGCCGGCTGTCTTCGGCAGAGACCGCTGAATTTAAAGATGTAACCAAGCAGTTCAAGCAGCACCGGAACAAAATGAAGAAGATCAGGCATGAGGATATTGCCGCAATCCGTGCAATCATGTACAAATACCGTCAGGACGACGAACTCTTCCTGGGCGGCGTCAGCATGATCGCGGACGATTTGATTAGTTTTATCAAGAACGACCTGAAGATATTCGGTCTCGGGGTATTGTTTTTTCTGATCGTCACTTTAAGTATTATTTTTAGAAAAATGCGCTGGATCTTTTTGCCTATGCTCTGCTGCGCTTTTTCCGCAATTTCCATGATAGGGCTTTTGGGGATGTTCGGCTGGGAAGTCACGGTTATATCTTCTAACTTTATATCCTTACAGCTTATCATTACCATGGCTATAACAATCCATCTGATCGTGCGATACCGGGAACTCCTGCAAAAAAACCCGGAAGCTGAGAAGAGAAAACTTATCCTCGATACAGTTAGTTTCATGATGAGGCCCTGCCTATATGCCGCTCTGACCACTATCGCAGGGTTTGGTTCGCTGTTATTTTGCGATATTCTACCCGTCATAACCTTTGGCTGGATGATGATTGCAGGTATTACTGTCTCGTTAATATTGACATTCCTGTTCTTTCCAAGTGTGCTGATGCTGATAGGCAAAGGAACACCACATGCCGGGCGGGGCACACACTTTTCGTTAACACTATTTTTTGCTAGATTCACTGAAGCCCACGGCATCATGATACTGGTAATAAGCTGCATTGTCTTTTTAATTAGTGCAGTCGGAATCTCCAGGCTGGTGGTTGAAAACAGTTTTATTGATTACTTTAAAGATACGACCGAGATCTATCAAGGCATGAAAGTTATTGACCAAAACCTGGGCGGCACCACCCCGCTGGATGTCATTATCGATTTGGATGAACCCGAAGCATCAACTCAAATGGTTGCATCCGGAACTGATACTGAAGGTAACGATGAATTTGACGAGTTTGATGAATTTGACAGGGCAGAAGAAGAGGATAAATACTGGTTTACTTCTGACAAGATGGCCCTGGTTGTTAAAATTCATGATTATCTTGATAGCCTGCCGGAAACCGGTAAGGTCCTTTCGCTGGGAACGATGATGAAAATCGCTGAAAAAATTAGCAAGGGAAAGCAGTTAGACAATTTTGAACTGGCCGTGCTGTATAACGAAATACCTGACAAATTTAAAAGTATGGTGTTAACACCTTATGTGTCTGTTGAGCATAATCAGGTTCGTTTTTCAATCCGTGTAAGGGATTCCGAAAAGTCATTAAAGCGGAATAAGTTGCTGAAAAAGATCCGGAAAGAACTGGTCAGCAATCTGGGTTTAAAGAAAGATCATGTACATTTAACCGGGATGCTGGTGCTATACAACAATATGCTTCAGAGTCTGTTCAGTTCACAGATCCTAACTCTGGGGATAGTAGTAGTGGCGCTTATGTGTATGTTTCTGATTCTGTTCGGGTCTTTGAAAATAGCGCTGATCGCCATTGCACCCAATCTGCTTTCCATCGGAGTAGTCCTTGGCGTCATGGGATGGCTGAATATTCCTCTTGACATGATGACCATCACCATTGCGGCAATCAGTATCGGTATTGCCGTTGATAACACGATTCATTATATCCACAGGTTCAGGCATGAGATCAAGACCGACCAGAATTATCTTAAGACGGTTCATCGCTGTCACGGAAGCATCGGCTACGCCATGTATTATACATCAATTACGATCATTATCGGTTTTTCAATCCTGGCCCTGTCCAATTTCATTCCAAGTGTTTATTTTGGCCTGCTGACAGGATTGGCAATGTTGATCGCCTTAGTTGCCGCCCTGACACTGCTGCCACAATTGTTAGTCGTTTTTAAACCGTTTGGCCCTGAAGCCGAAGATAGTCAGAGTTGATTATTGTGAACGTGGCATATTGCTAAACCGGGTTGCCCATCATCCTTAGGCGGATTCATTTGTATGGCAATCCACCTGGGCTGACCTTATTTTGAAGAAACTATCTTTAGTAATATGAGCAAAAAACAACTGAGCCATCTGCTGCTTCTTCTCTTTCTTTCCGCCTTTTTGTCGGCCGGGTGTGCTCACAAGCCTGTGAACCCTTCCCGTTCAGAATCAAGCGATTCTGCATTCCATCAGAACAAGCAAATAGAAACTGCAAAAGCAGAGCAGGTCCCACCATCACCCGGCTCGGAAGATGATTCCAATGAAGATTTTATTGACGATGAACTCGATGAGTTTGAAGATGAATTTGAAGAAGAAAAGGTGGAAGTGTCAGACCCCCTGGAACCCTGGAACCGTGCCATGTTTCACTTTAATGACAAGCTCTACTTCTGGATTCTAAAGCCCATTGCCAGAGGATACAGGGCCGTGATTCCCAAACCGGCCAGGGTTTGCGTAAAGAATTTTTTCCACAATCTAACCACCCCCATTAGATTGGTTAACAGCCTCCTTCAGGGCAAGGTGGACGCAGCCGGAGCAGAACTTGGCAGGTTTGTCTTCAACAGTACGGTAGGTATATTAGGCTTTGGAAATCCTGCCCGGCATTATCCCAGTTTGAACCCCGTTGATGAGGATCTGGGTCAGACTCTTGGCACTTACGGGCTCGGCAACGGACCTTACATTGTATGGCCTATTCTGGGGCCCTCCACTCTTCGTGATTCTCTAGGACTGGCCGGTGATTGGTTCCTGAATCCTGTTTCTTACGTGGAGCCCACAGAAAAATCCCTTGGAATCAAGGGTTACGAGATCGTGAACGAAACCTCGCTTAGGATCGGTGAATACGAGTCAATCAAGAAAGCGTCTCTTGAGCCGTATGTTGCGATCCGTAATGGATACATCCAATATCGTAGAAAGAAGGTGGAAGAATAGGTAGGCGCTTAAAAGGACTATGTCACGCAAAAGCGTCCAAACCGATTCTTGACCCTCCCCATAGTTTTTTAGTAAAGTTTGACCCAGCCTGCGAGCTCATTCCCTGTAGCGACTCGACTGAGCCTTCGACCCGAGCTCAGGCCGAGGGCCTCGCCGAAGTCTTGCTACGGGGTAAGCGAGCGAAATAAGATTGGCAGAATACCTTACTGGGAAAATTCCCCGCAGCGACTCGACTGAGCTCGCCGAAGTCTTGCTGTGGGGTACGCTTCAATTATCGTGGCTTGTAGTTCAACTCCAGATGAGACAAAAGCCTGTTTTTTAGTGTGAGTTCTATTTGTGACCAACTGCTTTTGAGTATATTGTGGAAAGGTGCTGGATAGCATTAACCAGAGCTGTAAGGGGGAAAGGTTTTACGAAAACAATATCGAAGTCGCTTTTTTTAAGAAGCCAGGGGGTTCCGGAAAAGCCTATGACAGGGGTAAATTGTCTATCGGCATTGCGTATGTGCTCAACCACATTATTGCCATCTAATCCCGGCATCTGCATATCGGTGATAACCAAGTCAAAGTTTCCGTCATCAAACTTTTGAATTCCTTCATGTCCGTCTGCGGCAACTTCGACCTGATAACCATTCATCGTTAATGCCTCACGAACAGTATCCAGAATAAATTCTTCGTCATCAATGACTAAAATTTGGTGCATAATTTAGTTATTTCCGTGATTAAATATTATGAATTGTCATATTAAAGTGCCGGTTCTATAGTGTCAAACCCAATGAAAACTGGTTAGCTATGATTTATCAACATGTTATTAACAAAATATATATTACTGAATTAATTAGTTATTATTTATCATCCATTATAACCGTCTAAAATAGTTTTCATTTTGAACATGTCTTTTTTGCTAAACATTATAAGAAGATCCGGTGTAATACCGAGTTTTGAACAAAAAGAGGCTTAGGGAAAAATCTTCCGAAATCTTTAATTTTCTGTTATTTTCTACGGGGAATGAATTCTCAATTTTTCGTCTTCTCTATAAGAAAAAGACTGATATATCTTTGATCCAGATCTTTTTTTGCTACTTCCCCGTATGCGCTTTCCAGCTCATTAAAAAGATTTTCAAGTGTTTGTCCCATGCTTTGAGAGATTTCATGAGGGGTTAGACCGGTTCGGACTGAAAACCAGTTCAAAAACAATTTTTTCATAGACTGGCTTGTTTTGCGCGGCTTAGCTTTGCCGGCCCATAGATCATCAAAGAAGAGTTTGAACTCATCAAGGGTAATGGAAAGAGGTTCTTCAGGTAGGCCGAGATAATAACTGACCCAAAGAGTCAGCACAAGATTTTTGTAGGTTATTAAACCATTTGCAACAAGATCCAGCTGTATTGTCATCCGGGAAAGAAGTTCATCAAAAGCTATAATTTCGTTTAAGTCGTTTTCAGTCTTTTTGATGTCTTCCATGGAAATAAATTCCCTGTAAAGAACACCTGTTTTGTAGTTGTCATAAAACAGCGGTCTTTTAATCAAAAGTCCTCCCAGCACACCCAGCCAATCTTCGCCCCAGAAGCTCAGCAGCAGCCCTTCTTTTTCAAACCAGCTTTTTTTTCGCCACTTTTCGGCTCGCCATTTCAATTCCAAGGCAAGCCCGTATCCCACCTTAAAAATATTGGAAAGAGGATAACTCTGTATCAATGCTGTGCTGCGGTTGACATCAAGCACGCTGTCATCTTCGGCTAACTGCTCAAGGCCTACATTAAGGTAGCCGCAGGCTTTTTGAACGATACTTTTTAATTCATCCCTTTCTCTGATGTTTTTTTGATCAGCAGCGATAATCTGATTGCATAGACCTGCAAACTCGGTCTGAACCTGATCTAAAACATCATCTATTTCTATCCTTTTCAAAGCATCGGTAAAAAGACTCTCTTTTTCCAGCATACCGGCAGAATAAAGCGGAACAGGTAGAAACAGCTTCCGTTCAGGGTCTGTTGCGGTAAATTTTGGGCTCTGCTTTTCAAAATCTTGCGCTTTTAACGGCTGATATATGCCTATGGCTTCTTCATATGGTAAAAATCCTTTTTCCGCCAGTCTTACATTCCGCTGTCGATAGGCTTCTTCTTCAGATTCTGCCGGGATAACGTGGGAAGACTCCATGAGGACATTCTGATATGTGACGTGATCAAAAGCTGCAAGGGTCTCGAAAAATTTTGAAAGAAAGGCGTCGCGCTGTTTTTTTATGGTCTTGCCTGATTCATGTTCACCGGGTTCACGGTCAAAGGTTTCGTCGAGAAACCTAACATAAAAAGTATCGTCATAAGTGAAAAACTCATCACCAATTTCAGATGGATCCTGATCGGTTTCCCTGACAATAACCTCAATGTTTTTGAACAAATAGGATTCCACAAAATCCGTCTTCTGGTGGAGAAACCATTTAATAAAGCGATTCGGGTCGACTTTAAAGAGCAGGTCAAGCCATCTTGTAATAGATTGTATTTCAATCTTGTCCTTTTCCCATACTTCCAGATCGACTATATATTCCCACTGCTTGTCAGATGCCAGGGATAACAGCAGATGAGAATCTTCAAGCCCAATGTCATGGATCAAAAAATAAAAGTCTTCTTCAGGAAACGAATGAACCAGGGCCGCAGGTTGTGGTGAATCGAGGATAGCATTCAAAGCTTTTTCAGGGGTCATAGAAACGATTTTTTCCCTCTGCTCCAACAGATTTCTGATGCGTGCTATGATCTTTTTATTTTCCATATTTTCATCCCGCCTTTTTTGGATTCCAGGGTGCAAATTTAAGAAGAAGGAGCATGCCGGGAACAGCGATCAGCGTACACATAATAAAGAAGGTTTCCCAGCCAAGATTCTTAGCAAGAAAACCGGTAGGTGCCGAAGCCATCACCCTGGGAACACCCATGAGGCTGCTTAGCAGCGCGTATTGTGTGGCGGTAAATTTTTTGTTGGTAATGCTTGCCATGAATGCGATAAAAGCGGCGGTCCCCATTCCGCTGCTGAGATTTTCAAAGGCTATGACGGTTGACAATAGGGGAAGACTGTTACCAAAGAAAGCCAGAACCGCAAAGCCAGCGGTGGATACGGCTTGGAAAAAACCAAAAGCCCAGAGACTGCGGTTGATTCCCAGTCGGAGCATGATCACACCGCCGATCAGAGTTCCGGCCACGGTGGCCCAGAAGCCGAACAGTTTCACTACCATACCAATCTGGGTTTTTGAAAACCCTATGTCCAGATAAAACGGTATTGTCATGGCGCTGGCCATTGTGTCGCCTATCTTGTAAAAAAGAATAAAGGCCAGTATCCATAAGGCACCCCGCCGACTGAAGTATTCTATCAGCGGATCGAAGACAGCCTCCCTCATGGTCTTGGGAGTTCCTATATGGATCTCAGGTTCCGGCGCCAGGAGAGTGGTTACAACACCGGGCAGCATACAGACCGCCATTATCTGATAGACCATGAAAAACGGCATGTGATCTGCCATAATCAGACCACCGCCGGAAGCAAGCAGCATACCTACCCTGTATCCGTTGACGTACAGAGAAGAGCCCAGTCCCAGCTCTTCATCAGGGAGATCTTCTCTTCGATAAGCATCAACTACAGTATCCTGGGAAGCGCTAAAGAAAGTTACCAGAAATGCTGCAAAGGCCATCATCCATGGATTCTTCACCGGGTCAGTGAAACCCAGGCCTGAAATTGAAAAAATCAGGGTCACCTGAGCGATCAGTAGCCATCCTCTTCTGCGGCCTAGAAAAGGAAGTGTAAAACGATCCAGAACAGGCGCCCAGAGGAATTTCAACGTATATGGAAGACCCACAAGGGAAATCATTCCGATCACGGTCAGATCCACCCCTTCTTCTTTCATCCATGCTTGCAATACCGATATGGTCAGAAGAAGTGGCAAACCGCATGCAAAACCCATCAGCAGGGTGACCAGCATGCGGCCGCTGCAAATTACCTTGAGTGTGGGTTTAATGCTAAAATTCCTCAAGCTGAGACGGTGTTATAATCGGACCATATTTATCTCTCAGCGCCATAAGACCTTTCCACTGTTCTTTTAGAAATTCGAACAGTTTGCCGGGAATATTAGGTTCTTTTCCATATGCTTCCATTTGCAAGTCTGTTCTTGCAACGATATTGTCGATATACAAAGAAAACTGCTTCCGGCTCACACATGGCTATTGAATTGCGATCTTGATAACGACTTCCAGGTGTTTTATTGTTTGTATCTTGGATAGGCCAGAAGTATCTGGCTATGCCTATAAAAGCAGCAACCTGTTAGTGCCTAAAGTTTGAAGTGAGCTAAAATGAGCTAAAGTTAAAGTATGTGCCTTTGGCACTATCAATTTAAATAAAAACAAATTTGCGCTGAAAGCGCTTTCCTCAACTTTAGGCATTTTAGATCCCTGGCCCAGACCGAGCACCATCGCTCTATATTAAAAAACAGGCTTTGAAATGATACAAAAGCTAGATATTAAATATTAAACGAGTCACACCAGGGCGGGCACTTTAGGCACTTAATGTGCTGTAATATTAACCCATTCCAGGGGCAAACCAAAGTCGGATCTTTAGTCCCTGGTTTTTACTAGAACCTATCTCAAAAACAATCTAAGTGCCCATGGGGCGGTGTTGCGAAACGGTTCAAAATGCTCACATACTACGTGTATGCTCCGCTTTTTCACCGTTTCGCGCCTTGCCCTGAACTCTAATCTTATTTTTGAGATAGGTTCTTATTAATATGAATCGACAATAATATCGTTTAAATTTCTTTTGGGCACATGATGAACCCCTTTGCTGTCGCGCCAGTATCGGATGTTATCATCATGGTCGACAGATTCTATCACAAATTTTTCCTTAGGCTTGCCAATGGCAATAACCAGAAGAATTTTGAGCTTTGAAGGAATTTTGAGAACTTCTCTAAGTTTTTCACGTTTAATTGATCAGATCATGCAGCCGGCAAGGCCTATTTCCGTTGCACCAAGAAGAATGCTCTGACCTGCAATACCATGGTCGCATCCAAAATCATTGGATTTGGTGGTATCCCCAAGGACAATAATATATGCTGCAGGTCTTTCTCCATTATCAGGACCCGGCCAATCCTTTAAATATCCTGCCCAAGCAAGACATGAAAATATCCGGGCATTTTGTTTGAGATTGCAGGAAAGTATATATTTTAAAGGCTGTAAATTCCCTGCCGATGCGGAAAGTCTTGCCAGATCGACCAACTCTTTTAAGGTTTCCAGATCCACGGCATGATCCTGGTAAAACCTGCGGCAGCTTCTGTTTTTGTTGATTAAGTCTGTAATCATTTTAATCACCGTAATGTTAGGATATTTTCTTAAACTGCATATGCTGCGAAATCCATATCAGGACCTTGTCAAACTCTTCCTTGAGTTCGGAAAGAGCTTTTCCCCTGTGGCTTACAAGACTCTTTTTTTTGCGGGTTAATTGTGCAAAAGTCTTTTTATAAGTTGGATAATAGAAGACAGGATCGTATCCGAATCCATTCGATCCGGCAGGTTTCTTAGCGATGAGGCCTTCGCAGCGTGCTTCATACGTCAGGGCAGGACCTGTGGGAACAGCGATGGAAATGACACATTCAAAGACAGCCCTGCGGTTGGTCTTTCCTTCCATCTCGCCAAGCAGCTTTAAACATCTCTGTTCATCGGTTGCATTTTCACCTCCATAGCGTGCGGAATGGACGCCGGGAGCATGGTCTAAGGCTTCAACCATAAGACCTGAATCATCAGCCAGCGCAGGCAGTCCGAGGACTCTGGCCGCAAAGCTTGCTTTTTTGTAAGCATTTTCATCAAAGGTATCGCCGTCTTCTTCCGGGTGGGGAATGGAGCCGAAATCATCCAGACTTTTGATATTAACTGGAAAACCCTTTAAAAGCTCCTTAATTTCTGCTTTTTTGCCTTTGTTTCGAGTAGCGAGAACAAGAGTAATATGTTTTTGCATGTTAAACTTTTAGGTTCTTCTCCAAACCATAAGAAATGCTAAATTAATACAAAAAATCCAATATAGCGCATGGCAAAATCTTTGTAAAGTTTTTTCAACCGCCTGCCGGCCTTCAGAAAATTCTTTACACAGCAGTCAGCGCTGGTATAGTGATTGCTCAAATAGTTATGGCAAAACAAAAACGTAACACTTTAGCTTTTTTTAAGATATTACCGCTCGTTTTGATCTATTTGCTATAAAGAACTAAACTGTTACACAAACATAATACACAGGTTTAAGAAAATACCATGCACAAACTACTCACCGAGCAACCCGGCCAAACGATGTTGCTGTTGGGCAATGAAGCTATTGCCCGCGGGGCGATTGAGGCGGGTGTAACCGTTGCAACAACATATCCTGGCACACCATCTTCAGAAATTTCAATGAACTTCTTTCAAATATCCTTAGAAAGCGACCTCTATTTTGAATATAGCACCAATGAAAAGGTGGCTCTTGAAGTGGCGGCCGCTACAGCCAATGCCGGTATGCGCAGTATGTGTGTGATGAAACATGTCGGAATGAATGTAGCTGCGGACGCCCTTATGACGCTTGCTTATGTTGGCGTTAAAGGGGGGCTTGTTATCGTTACCGCAGATGATCCGTACATGTTTTCCAGCCAGAATGAACAGGATAACCGGTATTATGCCAAGCTTTCAGGCCTTCCCATGGTTGAGCCCTCTTCGGTGCCGGAAGCAAAAGATATGAGTGCCTATGCATTTGATCTTTCCGAAAAACTGCAACTACCTGTTATCTTCAGGACTACGACCAGAATCAACCATTCAACCACGACCGTGGTTTTGGGTGAGATCAGGGCTTCACAAACAAAAGGTGATTTTAAAAAGGACCCTTTCAATTATGTGACCGTGCCGGCTGTTTCTAGAAATCTGCATAGCAGGCTGCTGGACAAACTAGGCCAAGCTGAAAAGATTTCCGAAGATTCCGGGTACAATTTTATCAAAGGTAATGGAGTCTGGGGAATTATATGCAATGGTGTAAGTTATAACTATGTTTCTGATGCTGTACAAGATCTGGACATAGGAAATAACATTAAAATACTTCGCATCGGTTTTTCACACCCCATGCCTCAATCTTTGATCAAGGACTTTTTAAAAGGATGTGAAAAGGTGTTGGTTGTCGAAGAAGGCGAGCCTTTCATGGAAGAGACTATTAAGATGTTTGCCCAGGAGGAAAAATTGACTCTTTCCATAATGGGCAAGGGTAAAGATCTCTTTTCCCGGCTTTATGAATTTGATCCTGCCCTGGTAAGGCAAGCTATAGCAGCTTATTTTGATGTGCCCTACACTCAGTTGGCGGGCCCTGATCTTTCTGATCTCCCTGAAATTCCCCAGCGCCCACCTACTCTTTGTGCCGGATGCTCCCACCGGGCCACCTTTTATGCGGTTAAAAAGGCATCTGAAGGTATGAAGACGATTTGTCCGACGGACATCGGATGCTACACGCTTGGATTCCTGCCCCCCCTTGCAATGGGAGATTTTCTGATATGCATGGGATCTTCTGTTGGTACATCATGCGGTTTTTCAAAGGTGACAGACAAGAAAGTGATCGCTTTTATAGGGGATTCAACCTTTTTTCATTCCGGCATCCCCGGCCTGATCAACGCAGTTTTTAATAATCATGATTTCACACTGGTCATTCTTGACAATGGAACCACTGCTATGACCGGACAGCAACCGCATCCCGGGGTTGATATGAAACAGCTAAACCTTAATGGATATGGACGGGTATCCATCGAAGAAGTTGTCAGGGCTGTGGGTGTATCTCACGTTACTGTCATCAGACCTTATAGGGCCAAAAAGAGTATAAAAGCCATCAAAGAGGCCCTGAATTTTAAAGGTGTTTCGGTTGTTATATCCAGGGAGATGTGTACTCTCTATGCCAAAAGTCTCAATAAAGCCCGTGGCAAACCCTTTTTTGTCAGTGAAAAATGCACAGATCATAAAGACTGTATTAGCGAGCTTGCATGTCCTGCCTTTTTCATCGAGAAGAACAGGATTAAAATTGATCCTGTAATTTGTACGGGCTGTACAGTCTGCGCCCAGATCTGCCCGGAACAAGCAATTTTACCCTTAAGAGATAAAAGTTGATTATGGATACCACGAGATTAATTATTGTTGCTGTTGGGGGTCAGGGAAATCTTCTGGCCTCCAAGGTTATCGGAGAAGCAGCACTCATGTCAGACGTTCCTGTCCGCATGAGCGAAATACATGGCATGGCCCAAAGGGGCGGGGTTGTGGAATCCGCAATTGTATTTGGAGATGCACAAAGCAACATCATCTCTGATGGTGAGGCTGATGTGCTTGTAGGATTTGAGCCAGTGGAATCGCTGCGTGCCTTAAATAAATGCAATTCCAATACAGTTGTTATTACCAGTCTTGCTCCTCTATCGCCATTTACGGTAACCACGGGAAGCAGCAAATATCCTTCTCTGAATGCTCTGCAGGCGCTGATTCGGAAAAAGACGGCAAAACTAATCGCTTTTGACGCTGCGGCCATGGCAAAAGAATCAGGGAATGTTATGTCCGTAAATATGGTCCTGTTAGGCGCTCTTATTCAAACCCGTACGGTCCCCCTGTCGGCTGAAAATATTAAAGAAGCAATAATGAAGAGAACTCGAAAAGCTTTCGTTGAATCGAATTTAAAGGCTTTCGATATTGGTTTCGCTGCTGCGGAAGCCCTAAGTTGAAAAGGTTTTTTTCTTAACAGATGAGTATCAAAAGAAGACTCTATTTTGTACTGGCAGCTATATTTATCGTGGTCATGGTAGGAAGCACCGGCTACTATATCATGTTCGGCGGGAAGCCCAAGTATATGGATTGCCTATATATGACGGTTATTTCCATAACCAGCGTCGGGTACGGTGAAGTGCTTGACATTGCCGGCAACATCCCTGCCCAGATATTTACCATGCTGCTTATCACTTTCGGTATGGGGGTCATTTTATACGGCATCGGTACGCTGACGGCATTAATAGTAGAAGGAGAACTCTCCGGGATATTGAGGAGAAATAAGATGGATAAACAGATACAAAAGCTGAATAAGCATTATATTGTTTGCGGTGGCGGCGAGACAGGTCGCCATGTACTGGGCGAGCTTGTCAAGAATAGGGAGCATGTTGTTCTGATTGAGCATGATGAGGAAAATATCGAGCGAGCCAAGGCCAGGGTTATGGAAGAAAACCTGCTCTATATTAAAGGCGATGCTTCCGATGACCAGAATCTTTTGGCTGCCGGGATTGAAAGGGCTGCCGGAATCATCATCAGCCTGCCGTCCGATAAAGACACCCTTTATGTCACGATGTCTGCCAGAATGCTGAATAGAAAGATACGTATTATAAGCAAGTTGGTAGATCAGGAGCTGGCGTTTAAGCTCAAAACCGCAGGTGCAAATAATGTTGTGTCACCAAATTATATCGGAGGCCTGCGGATGGCATCCGAAATGATCCGGCCAACGGTTGTTGATTTCCTTGACAGCATGCTGCGCAGCGACCGGGGCAATTTAAGGATCAACCAGCTCGTTGTTACGGCAAACTCAAGCAATGTTGGAAAAAGCGTTATGGAGTCCGGATTAAAAGACAAATTCGGCCTGCTGGTTCTTGGCGCAAAACTTCCGGCACAGGAAATAGAATTTAATCCGAACCCATCAATGATGTTGAAAGCAGGAATGGCCCTCATCGTAATGGGAGAAGTTGATAATATTGACAATGCTAAAAAGGCTTTCTGACCCCTGTTTCCCCATTTTTATTGCAGCAACTCTGCTTCCTGCTGAACATAGATTTTTTTGATAGAAACCGACCTTGGATCAAGGTTAGTCAAACCGTATTCTTCAGCCCAACGCATTGCTTCCAAGTATTCACCCACGTTAATCCTACGGCAAATTTCAGGAAAGTCGAATGCTTTGTAATCCGGATGATATTGATGCATGATGTTCACATAGGTTGATTTTGGAAGGTTGTTAGCAACCCACCTTACGAATTTCTCAGTTCCGGATATACGGTTGGGCATAACTAGGTGTCTGATCATCAGCCCGCGATCAGCGATCCCCTGGCTATTGGTCAGATGTTTTCCTACCTGCCGGTGCATTTCGATAACCGCATTCTGCGTTACTTCCGGATAGTCTGAAGCCGTAGAGGAATATTTTGCAGCCATATCTGCATCCATATATTTCATATCCGGCAAATAAATATCCACGATGCCGTCAAGAATCTTCAATATCTCAACGCGCTCATAACCGCTAGTGTTATAAACTAAAGGAAGACGCAGCCCTTTGTTAAAAGCAATCCTAGTAGCATTAAGGATATTCGGCATGACGTGCGTGGGTGTGACTAAGTTGATGTTATGGCAGCCGATTTCCTGGAGATGGATCATTATATCCGCCAGGTGCTCGTCTGGAACTTCTTTTCCATGTCCCTTAATGGCAATGGGCCAGTTCTGGCAGAAAACACATCTTAGATTACAGTTGGAGAAGAAGATGGTGCCTGATCCATTCTTTCCCACCAGCGATATCTCTTCACCAAAATGGGGATGTGCGGTATAAACCATAAGCTTGGCTGGCGCATTGCAGAACCCTCGTTCGCCATCTTGACGGTTCACCCCACACTCCCGTGGACATAGCTCGCATTGCTCGAAGATCGCGTAGGCTTGCTCGATTCTTTGAGCAAGTTTACCCTCTTTCTCCAGTTTTCCATAGGCAGGATGCCATTGCTCTCCTTTTTCCTTCGCAGCATAAAGAGAACTTTCGCCAAAGAGAAGAAAGCCGCCCAAGAAGAGCAACCTTTTTATGAAATTCCGCCGCGTTAGCTCCATAAGGGATACCAAATTATTTTCTAAGTTCGTAACTATTCAGCCACTAAGACACAAAGGCACAAAGGAAATAAAAAAATATATCAATTTCACACTCTTATTTGAAAGAAAAGAATGCATTGCAAGAAAAAAGTAGAAAAATAATATTTAATAACCTTTGTGTCTTGGTGTCTTTGTGGCAAGATACCTGAGCAGTTACCTAAGTTCTTTCCTTTTTTTTGCAAAGGCAATCTATCGTTCGGATAAGAACTCGATAAGACCCGATACTGCATCTTCAATATCAAGAAAGCAAAACCTGTATGCATCGTATTCAAGTCCGTACGGATCGGCAATGCCCCTGCTCTTTGAGCCAAAACGGGCAAAGTGCCTTATTATCCGAGCCTTGCCTGTTGCCTCCGGAAAGTTTGCCAGGAGCGTATCCTCTTGGGGTTTCTCCATGACCAGGATTAGATCGGACCAGGCTACAAGGTCTTTTGATACAAATTTGGCCTCGTGATCAGACAGATCCACGCCATATTCAACAGCAACCCGTTGTGCCATGTAAGTGGCCGAATTGCCAGGAAGAGCAAGCAATCCTGCCGATTCAGCCGTAAGGTCTTTGGACCCTTTTTGAGCCACAGACTTTGTAAAAAGGCCTTGGGCAAAAGGACTGCGGCAAATATTGCCCGTGCACACAAAAAAGATATTTGCTATCTGTCTATCTATGATCATTTATTCCTTCTATTGGCAACTTCCAGCCGGTGAACGATCAATGGCTTCTATATTACACACACGGTCATCCATTGCCAGTGAGATAATTTTCATCCAAAGTTCCGTGGACCACCGGAAGCGTTTCAACATCCGGCGGCCTGAATCCAAAGACAATTTCAAGAAAAACCATCGTAATGCGAAAGGTTGCACCCCAAAGCACTTCAGATTCGTCGTTATGTTCATGGAGAAAGCAGGGAAAGTCTTCAATATTTGTATTTTTACCGGTTTCACGAGGTCTTTTAATATTTAATTGATAACGAGCATATTTTAAAGGGTTCAATAAACTTTGAAGCGGAATATAAACAACTTTTTCCACCTCCCAGTTCGGGAAAAATCGCTTTTGATGGGAGATCCAGCAAACCATGGGGTAAATCACCCTGTGAAACATAACAAGCTGCTGTGACGGCAGGGGACCTAGAAATTTCAGTCCCAAAGGGTTCAAACGCATTTCCTCGAAGCTCTCTCGCAGGCTGGTGGCAAAAAGCAGCGCCAGACTTTGTGCATCCTGATGCCGCTGTTTACGCCACCTGGACCAGAAAGGCCAGCGTGTCAGGGGAGAACCAGGCAAGTATAATAATTTTGCAAGATAAAAATCGAGTCTGGAAGACACACTGCCGCCGGGGGCAGCAAAGGTCTCCCGGCTGTTTTACTTTTGCTGATCGCTTATTTAAAATCAAACAAGGATCCGGTGAAAATTCTCTTTCGTGGCATTGCGGTCCGAGCAGGAACAGCACGGCAGAAGTGCTGGACGAATTTGTAATGCCTTTCGGAAAAACCGGATCATGAAGGTTTCCTTCATGGAGCGTTCTGATGATGTGTTTTGTAAAGGCGGGTCTGTTTTTTGAAAAATTCAGCATCCAATCAACCCTGGACACTTCAAGAATGTCTTGAAGATTCTTTTCACTAAAATAATTTATAAAAATGATAGCTAATTTTGCCGGTTTCCCTCTCCCACACAACAAAGCTTGCCTGATCATTCATGCCGCGCGGGTAACCAACTGTACCAGGATTGATAAAGGAAACCAGAGTATTGGGGCTCTTCTCTGGAAGCTTCACATAGACGTCTGATGTCTGGTCAGGTATAAAATAACGATAATCAAACTTCCCTTCTTCTATCAGAAACTGAAAAACACAGGGTATATGTGAGTGTCCGCAAAAGACAAGTTTAGTGGGAAGATGTTCCAATTCTTCAAGGAAATCCTCCTTTTCAACGAGGTACTTGTCGGGTTCGCTCCAGGCGCCATGCACTATACAGTAATCATCGGCAAACATATTCGGCGGGAGTTTGTAAAGATATGCAAAATTGGAGTCCGTGATTACAGATTTGGTCCAATCGACTTTTTCCAAGGCAAAAGAACTCCACCTATCTCTTTGGCATTGATCGCAAACCAGACGGTCGTGGTTTCCGGAGATTGTTCGAATATCATGGCTGCGGAAAAATTCAACGACCTGGTTGGGCTCGTTCCCATAACCCACAATATCGCCGCAACAGAATATTTGATCGATTCCCATGGATTTGATCTTCTTATAACAGAGCTCAACTCCCCTCAGGTTGGCATGGGGGTCGGAAATAATTGCCGCTCTATCAGCCAATGCGTCTGTATCTTGGACCATTTTGAACCAGTATAGTTCCGGATGGTTTGAGTGAAATGTTATTACCTAAATCCTGCAAGCTTCGAGTTTGCCAGAATTTATAGGTTTACAATGTGCTTTACGTTATTTGTTTTCAGTTACCCGGTTCAATGGGAAAATATTCTCCTTTACCTTGGCTACAACCGATGTTGCAAGTTTTCTGGCGTCGTCTGCAATGGTTCCGTTAATTTGTTGAGGTGGATCTGAGAGAGTTAGTTGTTGACCAAGCTCGGCTTTGTGTTTCCTGACAAAGTCCTCGGGTAAGGCG